>JAEEGL010400401.1_pt1 | contig 60211 bp, 60 predicted proteins | sample 9134231 | NCBI WGS metagenome assembly JAEEGL01 (sample SAMN16246548, study PRJNA631951) | gut metagenome | biome: gut microbiome; feature: rumen; material: fiber-attached | host: Bos | place: Iran: Karaj | collected 2018-10
CGGGCCGTTAGCTCAGTTGGTAGAGCACCTGACTCTTAATCAGGGTGTCCCGGGTTCGAGCCCCTGACGGCCCACCAAAAAACAGATTTGCCCGCTCCATGCGGGCAATATGCGGGAATAGCTCAGTGGTAGAGCATCGCCTTGCCAAGGCGGGGGTCGCGAGTTCGAATCTCGTTTCCCGCTCCATACGGGCCGTTAGCTCAGTTGGTAGAGCACCTGACTCTTAATCAGGGTGTCCCGGGTTCGAGCCCCTGACGGCCCACCAAAAACAGATTCGAACGGAAGACGTTCGAATCTGTTTTTATGTGCAGAGGAAGCGGGCGGCTGTATTGACAGGAATTACGCAAAATGGTAAAATATCCCCGAAAATGCAAATATAATTGGAGGATTTTGCGATGGGTATTGCGGGCTTGATATTGGGGATTCTCGGCATCATATTTTCGTTCATTCCCGGCATCAACTGGCTTGGGATTATTCTGGCGATTGTCGGATTGATCTTGAGCATTGTGGGCTTGGTAACGTCCAAGCGCAACGGACAGAGCAACGGACCGGCTGTGGCGGGTATCGTGCTGTGTTCGATCTCGATCGTCCTTTCGATCATAGTGACGGTTGCCTGTGTCGCCTGTGTTTCGGCTTTGCCCGCGGCATTGCCCGGTGCAGGGTCGAGTTTCCGAATCCCGGGCCTTTCGTGAGCGCGCTGTGAGTGCTGATTTTGCGGGACATCGTCTAAACGGTGTTCCGCTGTTTTTTGAGGAAAAACGATGCTGTATCCGTTGATAGAAACTTCGTTTAACGCGTATAACGCCTGTGCCGCCGCGGGCGTCGCGCTGGCGATACTGCTTTTGATGTACAACCTTTCCAAGGACAGCGTGCTGCCGAAGGAAAGGCAGCCGCTGATGTATGTGGTCGGCGGCGTGGCGTTTTTGGTCGGCGGCGCGGCGGCGAATGTCGGGAACTGGTTCCTGTTTCCGAAACTGCTGGAGATGCCGCTGTGGGACCGCATCACGAACGCCGGCTTTACCTTTTATGCGGGCATTATCGGTTTTTTCCTGGCGGCGGCGGTGCTGTTGAAGATCTTCAAATTCCCGATCCGCTATGGCGTGAACCTTCTCATCCCGTCGGTACTGCTGTTCCATGCGGTGGGACGCATAGGCTGTTCGCTTGCGGGCTGCTGCTACGGCATTGAAGGCCCGTTCCACTTCGGCGCGCTCGTGCTGGATCGTTTCCCCGCGCGCGAAATAGAGTCGCTGTGCCTGTTCGCGTTTGCGGCGATCGCGCAGTTCGCGTTCAGGAAACGCAATTACGGACGGTTCCTGTTTTATCTGATCGCCTATCCGGTCGCAAGGTTCATCATCGAATTCTTCAGGGGCGACGAGCGCGGCAGGCTGCTGGTGGATTTCCTGTCGCCCGCGCAGGTGATTTCCGTCGTGGCTCTGTGCGCCGTTCTGGTATATGCCATTTGCCACGTTTTGAACAACCGCCGAATCAAAAAGGATTCCGAAAGTCTGACGCCGTAAAAGAACGTTTTTTTGCGCAGCGGTTTGGTGTATACTAAGTCTATCCAATCATACAAATCAAAAGAGCGGGAGGTTTCGACATGTCTGAAAAACTGATCGGTGCATGCATTATTGGTCAATCCGGCGGCCCAACCTCGGTCATCAACGCGAGTGCGTACGGCGTGATCCGCACGGCGCTGGATAACGATTCCATTACGAAAGTCTACGGTGCGGCGCACGGTATCAAGGGCGTATTGGACGACGTCCTGTACGATATGGGCGCGGAAGATGCGGACGAATTGAAACTGATGATGCAGACGCCTTCGTCGGCGCTGGGTTCCTGCCGCTACAAACTCAAGGACAGCGACGTGGACGACACGGATTATAAGCGCATCCTGGAAATTTTCAAGAAATACGACGTGCGCTATTTCTTCTACAATGGCGGCAACGATTCGATGGATACCTGCAACAAGATATCCAAGTACATGCAGAAAGTCGGCTATGCCTGCCGCATCATGGGCGTTCCCAAGACCATCGACAACGACCTCTGGGGAACCGACCATTGCCCCGGCTATGCTTCGGCCGCGAAGTATATCGCTACGAGTTGCATGGAAGTGTATCTGGACGCGCGCGTATACGACACGGGCATGGTGTGCGTACTGGAGATCATGGGTCGGCACGCGGGCTGGCTCACCGCTGCCGCGGCTTTAGCTTCGCATGCGGGACTGGGACCCGATCTCATTTACCTTCCGGAAATGGATTTTGACGTCGACGCGTTCATCGCGGACGTAAAGCGCATATACGCGCAGAACGGCAAATGCCTCGTCGCGGTGTCTGAGGGGATCCACGACAAGACCGGAAAGCTCATCGCGGAATACGGCGCGGACAACGCGCCAGTCGACGCGTTCGGGCACAAGCAGCTTGGGGGTCTGGCGGCGACGCTGGTGAACATGCTGAAGGCGGAAATGAACGTAAAGGTACGCGGGATCGAGTTTTCGCTCCTGCAGCGCTGCGCGGCGCACTGCGCGTCCGCGACGGACGTAAACGAATCGTTCCTCGCCGGCAAAACTGCGGTGGAAGCGGCCGTTGCGGGCGTTACGGATAAGATGGTGGGCTACGAGCGCAGCTACGACAGCGACGGGAAATACGTATGCAATATCAAAATGATGGATCTTGCGGACGTGGCGAACACCGAAAAGAAAGTCCCGCGCGAATGGATCAACGAGGCGGGGAACGGCCTGAACGACCGCTTTATCGAATACGCACTGCCTTTGATACAGGGAGAACGCGAGATGGTGCGTGAAAACGGTCTGCCGCGCTTCGTAAAACTGAAAAAAGTACTCGCGAAATAAAAGAAGGGCGCTGTATCTGATACAGCGCCCTTCTTTTTTTGTGTCAGCTGCGGCCGGCGGCTTTATAGATCTGGTTGAGGTGCTCTACATCGGGGAGCGAGCCCACATGCGAGGTGCTGCCTTCGAAGAACAGGCACGCATGTCCGGTCATGCCGTTGGAAGCGACCGTATCGCTGCCGTGCGGTTGCCCTTGAAGCGATGCGGCGATGTACCGCCCGTCGCACATGATGAGCGTGGGACGCTTGAAGAAGCTGAATACGCCGCCGAAGATCTCCTTGTAGACCGCGGTGTCTTCCGCCGAGGCGCATTCCATTTCCGCATGCTTTTCTCCGCCGGTGTATATCATATTGTAGGTCTTGCCGGTGTTGAAATCGAGCATCGCGTAGGTCTTGCCGGTTTCCAGGAGCGTTTTTACTTCGTTCCAGTTGACCAGCGCGCCGTACTGGCTGTTGGCGCCGGTGGCGCCGGGGCCGATGGGAATCTTCACTTCCGCGGCGATGGGCGCGCGGCGCGCATTGCGCGAGAAGAGGATCGCAAGGCTTTGTTCGCCGACCGTGCCGTCGGACATGATGCCGCGGCCGTCGCTGCCGGTCTGCTGCTTCTGAAAATTGATTACGGCATTGACGGTCATGGTCTGGAATTTTCCGGTCGGCTTAAACAAAAAATACCCCAAGTCGCGCAAACGCGTCTGTATGCGCACGACCATTTCACCGGTATTTGTCATCGACTCGCCGATTCCGTAGATCGACGCATCCGCGCTGGCGGGGATGGCGAACAGGAAAATCAGCAGACAGACCGCAATGACGGAACAAACTTTTTTTTTCAAAATTCCCTCCGAAAGCCCTTGATTGGTGATATTATAACATGAGAAGAAGCAAGAAAGGAAGGGGGAGTTCGCATGCGCTGCGGCTGTTCGGTTTGCGGCAGTTATATGGTACAGAGCGAGAAGGGACTGGAGAGCACGTGTGTGTGTCCGACGTGCTTTCATAAATGCAATGCCTGTATGGGCACACAGCAAACGCCCTTACAGCCTGACGACCTAAAAAGACAGATCGCCCTGCGCCGGAGCATGGAGTACGACGGCAGCATCGATCCGGATTTGGCGGATCCCATGCAGGAGAACGATTCCGGCGATTGGAGAAAGCATCTCTGACATGCCGTAAAAGAGCGGGGGACGAAGCAAGTGATTTGCTTCGTCCCTTTTTGCGAATCGCAGTTACATCCCGGTCTGCTGCCTCAGGTCCATGGACTGCTGGGAGGCCTGCTCGACCTCCTGCGTGCTTGCGCTTTTGGTCGGATACATGTTCCGCTGGTTCATTTGACTGAACACGGAAAACTGATCCTGCCCGCACTCGACCAGATGCGAATGGAAGAGCTGCCGCAGATTGATGCAGGACGCTTCCGTAATGGAAAAAGCGTATTGCTTGAGCAGGTTTTTCTCTTCGTTCAGAAGGTCGGTCAAAAGTTCTTTTTCCGTCATGTTTGCCATGCGCGTTCCCTCCCTTATTTATGGCTGTTCATGTAGTTCTGCAGCGCGTCAAAATGCTGTTTGTGATGCGCCGCGGCGGTGTTGGCCATGCCGATCAGGGTATCGTCGGCGAAATAGCCGGCGTAAACGCTGCATTTCTTATAGGCCATTGCTTCCTGCTTGAGCAGGTCCTGAATCATCGTCAGGTTTTTTGTGTCGATGTTGGACTGCTGTCCTGATTGTGCGTTTGGGATAAAAGCCGAATTTTGTGCACGCATAGTGATGATTGCCTCCTGTCTGTCGTAATGGCGTTAGTATGCGCCGTGAAGCAGGTTTTTGATGCAGGAAAATGCTGCTTCTGGTATAATGCAGACAAGCGGAAAAGAGGGATGTCATGCGAAAGAAGGAAACGCGGCGCACGCCGATGGACGCGGCGCTCTATTATCTGGGTCTGCGCGCGCGGACGGTGCGGGAAATGGAAAGGTATCTGGATGAAAAGCAGTACGGCGAATACGAGGTATACCAGGTCGTCGAGCGGCTGAAGGAGCTGGATTACCTGAACGACGAAAAATATGCCGCGGATTTTATCCGTTCGCGCCTGAGCTCCAAGCCGGTCAGCCGCAGGCGCCTTGCCGAGCAGCTTTATCAGCATGGCGTGGAAAAAGAGATCATCGACCGGCAGCTCGGTGAAATATCCGATATTGAGGAAACGGAGAACGCGCGTGCGGTCGCGGAGAAATACATGCAGCAGTTTGCCGCGCTTCCGGAACGGGAACGTGCGGAACGGGTAATCAAGCGCATGACGGCGCGCGGCTTTTCCTACGAAACGATCAAAAGCGTACTGCGCGAGATAGAAGTGGAAGAAGGAGCAAGCGATGAAACAGGGTATTACGGCGATTGACGGGATTGAACTGGGACATTATACGGATCGCAAAGCTGCGACGGGCTGCACGGCGGTGCTGTGTCGCGGCGGCGCGGTAGCGGGCGTGGACGTGCGCGGCAGCGCGCCGGGATCGCGTGAAACCGACCTGCTGCGCGGCTACAACCGTGTGGAACGCATCCACGCGATCATGCTCAGCGGCGGCAGCGCGTACGGCCTTGATTCGGCTTCCGGCGCGATGCAGTATCTGGAAGAATGCGGGATAGGCGTGGACGTGGGCGTGGCCGTCGTGCCGATCGTCCCGGCAGCCGTGATATTCGATCTGGCGATCGGCAAAGCCGATGTGCGTCCGGATCGCAGGGCGGGATATGAGGCCTGCAAAAACGCCTCAAAGACCGCCGAACTCTCCGGCTCCGTCGGCGCCGGCACGGGCGCGACGGTCGCCAAGGGACACGGAATGGATTACTGCGTCAAGAGCGGTATCGGCTCGAGCTTCATCGAATTGCCGGGCGGCGTCTATGTCGCCGCGCTCGCGGTGGTGAACGCTTTGGGCGACGTGTACGACCATCGGACGGGGAAGGTCCTTGCCGCCTCGTGCGTGGACGGCAAACTCGTGCCGCTGATGGAAAAAATGCAGATCACCGCTCCCTTTTACGGCAATACGACGATCGGCGTCATCGCGACCAACGCCTGCCTGACGCGCGAGGAAGCAAACAAGCTCGCCGCCATGGCGCACGATGGACTCGCCATGTCCATACGGCCGGTGCATACGACGTACGACGGCGATACGTTCTTCGCGATGGCGACGATGAAAAAACCGTGCGAATCGTTCCTGCACCTGCAGGCGGCGGCGGCGGAAGCGGCCGCGCTCGCGGTAGAGGACGCCGTGCGGGAAAACTGAACAGAAAGAGTGAAAGCCATGAAATATGTTGTGACGCCGCAGCAGATGAGCGCGCTGGACGCGCATATGATCCACCGGGTGGGAATCCCCGGGATCGTGCTGATGGAAAACGCCGCTTCCGCCGCGGCGCGGGAGGCGCTTCGCCGCCTGCCGGAAAACGGATGCGTGCTGGTGGTGTGCGGCGGCGGCAATAACGGGGGAGACGGGCTTGCCGTTCTAAGGCAGCTCGTGATGCGCGGAGCAAAAGCGCGGGCGGCATTGCTGGTCGATCCCGAACGGCTGACGGGCGACGCGCGCCTGAATTATGAGATCGCCGTTTCCTGCGGTCTGCAAATCGAGAGGGAAGTGCGCCTTGATGCGTGCGACCTGATCGTGGACGCGATATTCGGCACCGGCCTTTCGCGGGATGTGTCGGGCGCTTTTTACGAAGTCATCGAAAGCATCAACGCTTCCGGCATTCCGGTGGTCGCGGTGGACATCCCGTCCGGCGTCGACGGCGCGAGCGGGCGCGTAAGGGGCATTGCCGTGCGCGCATGCGCGACCGTCACGTTCCAGTGCGTGAAGTACGGGCATCTCTTGTATCCGGGGCGGGAATTGACGGGCGAGCTGTGCGTGGCGCCGATCGGGATAGTGGACGAAGCGCATACGCGCGATATGGGGCAGTGGCTGGAGGATGCGGACGTCGCGACGCTGCTGCCGCCTCGAAAAGCGGACAGCCATAAGGGCGCGAACGGACGCGCGCTACTGATGGCAGGTAGCGAAGCGTATACGGGCGCTGCGCTCATGAGCGCGGCCGCGGCGCTGAGGTGCGGCGCGGGGCTCCTGAAAGCAGCGGTGCCGAAGGCGGTAAAGCTTGCATTTTCCGCGCTGCCGGAGGCCATGTGCATCCCGGCAGGCGCGGGCGGCGAATGGGACGTATCGGCGGCGGAAACCGCCATATCGTATTTGGACGCGAACGATGTGCTGGCCCTGGGCCCGGGCATGGGGAGCGGGGAAGGCGTCCCGATGCTGATCGGGAACGCGTTGAAGACGAAAAAACCCGTCGTCATCGACGCCGACGGGCTGAACGCGCTCGCGCGCGAACCGCATTTACTGGAGCTGCTGCACGAAAACGCCGTCCTTACGCCGCATCCCGGCGAAATGGCGAGACTGATGGGGATCGACATGCGCGAAGTGACCGAAAACCCGCGCGAAACCGCAGTGCGGGCGGCGGAAAGATGGGGCTGTACCGTGATATTGAAGGGCGCGGTCAGCATGATCGCCGCGCCGGGGAAGCTGACGGTCAACACGACCGGCAACGCGGGCTTGGCAAAAGGCGGGAGCGGAGACGTGCTGACCGGCATCGTGCTCGCGCTGCTGGCGCAGAAATTATGCGCGTATGACGCGGCGCGCGCCGGGAGCTATCTTTTGGGCCTGTGCGCCGATCGGGCACTGGCGCTGCTGGAAAAACGCTGGCTGATGCCGCGCGACGTCGTCGCCGCCATGGAGGGAACGCTGAAAGGATTCTAATTTTTGCGCGTAAACGCGTGATGTGCGCTGACGACGAGATCCATCGGGATATCGTGGGCCTCGGCCGGAAGCGCCGGAACGATCTGCACATCAAAAGCGCAGCCGATGCGGTACGCATGGGCTGCGCTTAAAAAACGATCGTAATAGCCTCGGCCCTGGCCGAGACGGAAACATTGACGGTCGAACGCGACGCCCGGGACGATCACAAGGTCGATCTGCTCGGGCGTTATGATTTCGGAGCGCTCCAAAGCGGGCGCCCAAATGCCGTATCTGCCGCGCTGCCACGCGTCAGGCGAACCCGGCACGGCCGCGATCATGGAAAAGTCGTCGACGCAAACGGGGTAGGCGACCTTCTTTCCGGCGGCTTCGGCAGCGATCAGAAGCGGTACGGTGTCGATTTCTAAGGGCGTGGAACGATAGAGCATCAGCGTGCGCGCGCGCAGAAACTGTTCGCAGCGCAGCACCCGCGCAGCGGCGGCATATGCCTGCCGCTGTTTTTCTTCGGGTGGAAGCTGCCTGAGAAGCGCGCGTATTTCTTTTCGGAGCGCGGCTTTATTCATATGTATCTGCGCGGGACGCGCGGGCTGATCGAAAGCAAGATCTCGTAGCTGATTGTGCCCGCCCAATCGGCCATGTCGTCCGCGTCGATGCGCTCGTTCCCCTGCGTGCCCAGGAGCACGACGGGGTCGCCCACGGCCGCGTCCTGAATATCCGTCACATCGCACATGATCTGATCCATGCAGACGGTGCCGATGACCGGCGCGCGCCGGCCGCGGATGAGGACGTAGGCTTTGTTGGAAAGGCAGCGCTTGTATCCGTCGCCATAGCCCACCGGCAGGGTGGCGATGCGCATGGGATGCTGCGCGGTGAACGTGCGGCCGTAACTGACGGTGTCGCCGGGCTGAAGCTCCTTGATGTGCACGATCTGCGTTTTCCAGCTCATCACGGGCTTCAGCGTGATCGGGCGCGGCGTTTTCGGCGCGGGATCGTAACCGTACAGGCAGATCCCCGCACGCACCATGTCGAAGTGCAGCTGCGGCAGGTCCAGTATCGCGCCGCTGTTGGCGGCGTGAACGATGGGCGAGAATCCGCGCGCCTGCGCCGTGCGCACGTATTTCTGTAAACATTCGGCCTGTTCGAAGGTGAACGTCTTATCCTCGATCTCGGAGGTCGCAAAGTGCGTGTAGATTCCCCGGAAGGTAAGGAAAGAGGAACGCTCAAAAACGTCCAGAAGCGCGTCGAAAACGGCGGGATCCTTGATGCCGATGCGGTTCATGCCGGTGTCGATCTTAATGTGGACGTTACAGTTTTTATTGAGCTTAGCTGCGCTCTTTTCGAGCGCGTGCAGGATGCTTTCGGAAAATACGGTCAGATCGAGCTCGTTTTCGACCGCCGCGTCCGTCTGCTCGGGCAGCAGTCCGCCCAGCACCAGTATGGGCGCGCGGATGCCTGCCTGCCTTAAAAGCGCGCCCTCCTCGATGATCGCCACCCCGAGATAATCCGCGCCCGCCTCGAGCGCGGCGTGCGCGGTTTGTACCATGCCGTGGCCGTATGCGTCGGCCTTGATGATCGCCATGCATTTTACATGGGGAGCAAGGAGAGAGCGTATCGCCGTCAGATTATCTTTCAGCGCCTGCGTGTCGACATATGCCTGTGTGGGACGTAGCATGATGGATGCCTCCTGTCGTTACTTTGCCTGATATACGATTTTTCCGTCGATCAGCGTGAGTACGCACTTCGACCGGAAGGAAAGCGGGTATTCGGAGAAAACGGCGATATCCGCGTCCTTGCCCGCTTCGATGCTGCCGATGCGCTTTTCGAGGCCGAGTATGCGCGCGGGATGAAGCGTGATGGCGGCCAGCGCGGTCTCCTCGGGCAGTCCTTCCCGCGCGGCCAGCGCGGCGCAGACGGGCAGATACTGTATGGGGATCACCGGATGGTCGGTCATGATCGCAAAGGGGATGCCCGCCTCGTGCAATAAGGCCGGCGCGCGCAGGGTCATATTGCGAAGCTCGATCTTCGACCGTTCCGAAATCAGCGGCCCCAGTATCACGCCGGCGCCCAGCGCTTCCGTCTGTTCTTTTAGGATGTTGGCGATCAGGTAACCCTCCGTGCAGTGGTCGATCGTCACGCGCAGATGGAATTCTTTCGCGAGCCGGAGCGCGGTCAGGATATCGTCCGCGCGGTGAGCGTGCATTTTTACGGGCAGCTCGCCGGAAAGGACGGGCAGCAGCGCCTCAAGCCCCATGTCCTTGTCGGGGAGCTTTTCGGGATCGTCTTTCGCCGCTTCCAGCTTGCGCCGGTATTCCAGCGCATCCGTCATGGTGCGCCGGAAAAGCGAGGCGATGGCCATGCGCGTGTAAGGCGCTTCCTTTTGTTCGGTATAGACGCGCTTGGGGTTTTCGCCCCATGCGGTTTTCATGGCAATGGGGGACTTAATCAGCATTTCCTCCACGCAGCGGCCTGCGGTCTTGAGAGCCGCGAACTGTCCGCCGATGACGTTTGCGCTGCCCGGGCCGGTGACGACGGTCGTGACGCCCGCGTTGCGCGCCTCCGCGAAGCAGGGGTCGAAGGGATTAAGACCGTCGATCGCCAACAGGTCGGGGGTGATGGGGTCGGAATTTTCGTTGCCGTCCGCGCCCTCGTCGCCCATGCCGTCCTCCCACATGCCGACGTGGCAGTGCGCGTCGATAAAGCCGGGTGTGACGTATTTGCCTTCGACGTCGATCACGTCCGCGCCCAAAACGGGCAGATCGGAGCCCACTTCGGCGATCTTTCCGTTTTCGATCCGGATGTCGCCGCAAAAAGCCGGACGGGTCATCGATAATACAGTGCCGTTGCGAATGAGTATTGCCATCGTGTATTTCTCCTTTGTTATATAATGTTATTATCATCCTGAAGTAAACTTTTATCAATCCCTGTTTTTCTCTGGTTGAGTAATTCGCACAAAGATGATACAATAAAACGAAAAGAAGCGAGTGGGAGAAGGGCGTTGCGAATCATTGCGGGTACGGCGCGCGGCCGTCAGATACAGGCTCCGAAAGGGCGGGATACGCGCCCTACGCTGGATCGCGTCAAAGAAGCAATGTTTTCCATGATCCAGTTCCGCATCCCGGACAGCGAGGTGCTGGATCTGTTCGCCGGTTCGGGGAATTTGGGACTGGAAGCGCTTTCCCGCGGCGCAAAGTCCGCGGTGTTCAACGATCGTTCGCGGACATGCTGCGAACTGATCCGCCAAAACGCGGCTTTACTGGGCATGACGGATCGGGCGCAGGTACTGCAGATGGATTTTTTGCATGCGCTGACTTATCTCGCGCAGGCGGGACGGAAGTTCGATTTGGTATTTCTCGATCCCCCTTACGCGGAGGGCCCGCAGACTGCGGCGGAAAAGGTCGCCGATATGGGGCTTCTCGCGCCGCAGGGACTGATCGTGGCGGAGCACGCGTGGGACAGGCCTTTAACGGGCGGAGCGGAACTCTCTGTCGCCAGCGACAGGAAGTACGGCGACGTCGGCGTGTGCCTAATGGGATATGGAGGCGAAAAGTGAAGCGAATCGGAATTTATGCGGGCAGCTTTGACCCGTTTACGATGGGACATCTGGATATCGTGGAGCGCGCGTCGCCTTTATTTGACGAAGTGATCGTGGCGCTGCTGACCAATCAGGCAAAGAGTCCCGTGTTTACGCTGGAGGAACGCATCCGGATGCTGGAGGCCGCCGTCGGCGAGACGGATTGCACGAACGTGCGCACGGGCACTTTTGACGGATTGCTTGTCGATTATGCGGCGCAGGTAGGCGCGAAGTTTTTGATCCGCGGACTGCGTTCGGCTGTGGATTTTGAATACGAAAGGCAGATCGATACCATGAACAGACGGCTGTCTGGCATTGAGACCGTTTATCTGCTCGCGGATGCGAAGTACGGCTTCTTAAGCTCCAGCATCGTCAAGGAAGTTGGATCATTGGGCGGCAGCATCGATGGGCTGGTGCCGGAGATTAATCGGAATATTATTGTAGAAAGGTTGAGGAGAAAATGAGCAACACCGAACAGTCTTTGAAGATTTTTGGTATTATCGCGCAGATCGAGCAAATGGTCGAGAATGCCCCGAGGCCTAAATTGGGAGGAAATGCCAAACGAATCGTGGATGCCGACGAAGTCTTCGATTTACTGGGAGACTTGAAGGTCGTCATTCCCGAGGATATCCGCCGTGCGAACAACGTCCTTATAGAATCGGACACGATATATGAAAATGCAAGCGAAAACGCCACGGAGATCGTAGAAAAGGCGAAGCAGGAGGCCGACGAGATACGTCAGCAGGCAGAGGCCTACGCCGAGGATATGCGCGCGAAAGCGGAACGCGATTTCGAAGCGCGCGTGGCGGAACACGAGGTCTATACGGAGGCCATGCGCCGCGCCGACCAGCTGCAGGCGCTGGCGGAGGAAAACGCCGAGATCGTGTTCACGGGCGCAAAACAGTATGCGGACGATATCCTGTCCGACTTGGAGAGGTATCTGGGCGAATACCAGAGCATGGTGCAGGGCAACCGCGCGGAGCTGGGGATGACGGCAAACAAGATGCAGCACGCGCAGCCGCAGTATCAGCAGCAGCCCTACCAGGAGCCTGCCGCTCCCGCGCCCGCCGCAGCCCCGTATCAGCAGGGGGAGGATTTTGAGGAGCATCACCACACGCGCAAAAAGGGCTGGCTGGGACGCAAACGGCAGGAAAACGAGGACTTCATCGACGAAACCGCCGAAAAGTATAATCAGGTGAAAGACGATACCGCCTGGAACGCCGAAGAGAGCGCCGATGCGCGCAGCAGGAAGCACAGGAACCGCGGAGCGGAAATGGATGTCGACCTGGATGCGGATTGACTTTGAACTCTGTAAAAGAGCGCATGTACGTGCGCTCTTTTTGTTTGTGCATTGTCCGGCGAACGCGAAAACCGTTCCTTGGAACGAAAAAAGGCCGGCGGGGTGACCCGCCGGCCGTATCGTTTAGAAATTCTCTTTGTCGGTCGGATTGTTCAGGATGCCGAAGCCGATCAGAATCGCGCCGACGGCGTTCAGGACAGATGTTGCCGTCTCATCGGTCAGCCCCCATTTCTGCGGCAGGCCGAACGCCGAAAGGATCGACCATACGCCGCCCGCGACGCTCACCCAGAGCGCCCAGCTCCTAAATCGGTTCTGTTTCATGCTCATTCTTGCATCTCCTTTTCAAGTTGATCTAATCTTTTGTTCGCCGTTTTCAAGTCCCGTTCCGCGACCGCCAGCCGCTCCGCCATGTGGTTGTGCGCGTCCACTTTTTCCTCCAGCCGGTCGATCCGCCAGTTCACGAGCTTGTTCGACTGCTTTACGCCCATCCACGACCCGGCGAGCGTGCCGACGAGCGACAGCCCCGCTACGATGATCGCACTGATCATGCCGTTATCCATCGCTCCACACCTTCAATCTGCCGCAGTGCGTCCAACCCTTGAGCGTGTCGGTCTTTCCGGTCATGCGGTTGAGCGTTTCGCGGCTGAAAATATCTTTGCGGAAAACGACGCCGTAGGCCGTCCCCGCGGCTTCGTATACGCCGTCATAGCCGACGATCGCCATGTGCACCTTTTTCCCGCCGCTGTCGCGGAACAGGATGTCGCCGGGACGCGCTTCCGATTTTGCGATCGGCACGCAAAAGTCCCGGTACAGCCCGTCCGCCGTACTGTCGCTGCCGGATACGATATGGAGCGCCGCGTTGACCCACCAGAACAGCCCGCTGCAGTCCGCGCAGTAGAGCGTTTTTCCGAGCAGACCGGCTTTTTCGATTTCGCCCGCGAGCCATTCATACCGTCCGCCGGAGAAGTAATCGGGCATTGCGTCCCTGCGCCGGTCGAGGTAATACTTCGTCAGCGTATGCCCCTGCCCGCCGATGATGTAGTAATCTCCGACGGCCTTCTGAAGGAGCGCTTCCATTTTCCGGATTTCCGTTTCGTGGCTTGGCGGCGCAGGCTTTGGCAGCGGCTTCGGTTCGGCGTCCAGCGCCGCCCACGTTTTCGCGCCGATGATGCCGTCTGCGGCGAGGCCGCTGGATTTCTGGAATGCGGTCACAGCGCTGAATGTCTTTGCCCCGAACTTCCCGTCGATGGTTCCGCACGGGAACCCGTGATCGGTCAGTAAGCCCTGCGCTTCCTTCACGTCTTCGCCTTCCATGCCTTTTCGGAGCGTCCGGCGCACAGTGATTTGCTGCCGTTCTTCGCTCTCGGGCTCAACCTCCGGAGGGAAGAAGCAGATCACGTCCCGCTGCAAAAGCACGTCGTCCCACGTCATGTAACAGTCGCCGTTCTTACCCCAGCCTTTGCCCCAACTGTTGCGCACGAGCACGCCTTCTTTCGTGCCGCCTGCGGTTGGGAATTGTCCGTAGCCCATGATCACCATCTCGTGGTAGCCGATGGGCGTGCCGCGGTTGGAGAGCCACCCGAAGCCGTCGGGGTATTCCGCCGCGATGGGCGTGCAGAATACGATGTGCCGCCGGTCGGCGATCGCCGCCTTGATCTCGTCGACCGTGTTCAGCCGCGCCCACGCCCAGCTGCCGCAGGTATCGATCGTTCCGCGCTTACGGTTGTAGAACGCGACCGCATCCGACCAGAACAGTTCGTAGGGATCGTCCGTTTCCAGCGCGAGGCCTTCCTTCGCGACAAAATTCGCCGCGTCGTTCGGGTACATCCCTTCGTACTGCGGCCCGTTCGGCCTGCCGCCGCCATAGAGGTACGCCGTGCCGAAGCTTTTGCCATAGACGCGCGCAAAGCCGTAACGAATCGACTGTGCGACGCATGTGCCGTACTGCTGCTGATAATGCGCTATCCCGCCGTCCGGGATAAAATCGCTTTCCGGCCAGGCCCGAACGGCGGCGTTTACCGTATAATCCCGGTCATCTTTCGGCGACGGGATCGCGCCCAATGGATATGTTGTCATTCGCTCATCCTTCCTTTCCGTTACGCAAGCGGCTTACAGGAGAGCGCGGCGCCGGTTTGCCACTGGCTGCTCGCAGTGTCGGGCGTGTTCATGCAGAATGCGCCAAACGCATAAGATGCGTAAAGATTGATCCCGCCGCCGCGCGTAAAGTAACTGCCACGGGATGCGTTCCTGTTTATGTTTATATGGTCGCAGTAATTGGAGCCTTGGTTGTTGTCGACCGCAAAGGGGAAGCCTGCGCTGCCGTTGTAAATCTGTTTGCTGAGTGTGCCGGTTAAAGCCGCCTGAATAGTGGGGCCGCTGATATAGTCGAGGTAATCGTTGCGCGTTTCGCTGCTGACGTATCCTTCCTGCTCTGAGCCGTCCTGCGTACCGTATGTCAGCTTGTATTTATAGGTGTCCTGAATTACGGTAAGTCCGGCAAATCTGCGCCACAAATTGCCCCACCAATGCTCCATTCCGAAGACTTTGACGCCTTCGCTGATTTTGTTTTGGCCCCAGAACAAGCCCTTTGCGTCCATCGCGCCGGTTGTAAGGCATTTTGAAAGGCTGCCGCCGCTCGTGACGCTGTGCCCATAGCCGAATACCGCCTGCGTATCGAGGCTTTTTCCCATCAGCACGAGCAGCAGGTTGATCAGCGTGATGTCGGCATACACCTCCGTGTACCACAACTTGTCGGCGCCGGGGTTGTTCAGCTCCGCAGCCGCAGCCTCCTGTGCGGGCGTCTTGTTGCTGCACAGATCGGTGCCTGCGATCCCGCCGATCGACCGCAGCCGCCCGCTTCCGTCAATACTGCCGTTGTAAATTGGCGTGTAGAAGTGATCGGCCAACAGTCCCTGATTGTTGATGAAGCTCCACGCATGGTAGTTTGGATCCGCCTGATAATCCGCGATATACACGCTGGCGGAGGTCGGTTCTGCGTCCGGAACGATCTTGTACCAGATTTTTTTGCCGCGCCGTCCCCATTCCATCATGGCGTTTCCGGCGTAGGCGCTGTCGGCCGCGTCGGACGCGGTACCGTCTTCTTTCTTGGAATAATCATCGGGGTTAAGGTAATAGTCCACCGTCCCGTTGTACCGCAGCATGCACGGGCGCGGCATGAAGAAAGCGTTCTCCCAGTCCCCGTAATCGAACGTGTCGTTGGCGAAATCCATGTGTGCGGGGGTCATGCCGACCGCGTCTTCGAGGTATGTGACCGCATTCGCCGCATTGGTTATGCTGCTGTCGATATGGAACCCGAAGATGGTGTGCGGCACGATCAAATGGCTGTTCCTGTCCACGGATGCATTGGAAGGCAGGCAGAAGCAGGGCAGCACATGGAAGTTCGGATTGCTCGTGTTGATCGCAGCGTTTTCCGCGCCGTTGTAGTTTTCGCCGTACATCCGGAAAAGGTACATATCCGCATGATACTCGTCGGCCCAGTCGGTCTGCGCGACCTGACGCGTCCATACATTCGCCGAGGGAAGCGATGCGGGCGAAGTGAAATACGGGATCTTTGTCCCTTCCGCATTGTTCGCCTGTCCGGTGATTTCCGTCGCGGAAAGTATGAAGACCTTGCGCTCGATCGCTGCCGGCTGGAGCACCTGCGGCATGCCTGTGATCTCGTGACTGCCGATCGCGACGGTCTGGATCATTTCCCGTACAGGCGCGGAAAAGCGCGGCAGGAACGTGTTTTGCAGCCACGTGTCGACGTTCGATCCGGCATAGCTTTTGACGCTCAGGGATACGGCCGCGTCGCCCATGGGCATTTGCCCCGCCGACGCGGCGCGCATCAGCAGCGTGTTTCCCGCGCTGGGGTAATCGTGCGCGATGACGGTGAACTCCTGCGCCGCGCCGCTTTCCTTGATATAGATCGCCGTTCCCGCGGGCAATGTCCGAATGGCCGTTCTGGAGCCGCCGCCCAGAGCGGACAGCAGCATCCGGTGCCTTGTAACGAAAGCCCTTAAACTCATGACGCGCTCCAATTCTTGAACACGATGTAACCGCGTTCACACGAGAATTCCCAGATTTCGCCCGCCGCGGCTTCCGCGATGTCGTCGCCCGCAATGCCGGAAAAGCCGGTGAGCGCCGAGATCGACGGCGTGCCGGATGCGAAGCTAATAAAGCCGTGACAGTTTACCGCCGCGCCCGTCAGTGCGAGCGAAGTCACGCTTGTGTAAGTGTAGTCGCGGTTGTCCGCAAGCGTGACGGCAACGGCGCCGGAACCGGAAACGGCCGTCGGCGGCACGGCGTAGTCGGTTCCGGCGGCGAGCGGCGCCTGATAGTCCGTACCCGCGACGGCAGCGGAAACGCTGCCGTTCCCGCCGCCCTTCAGGATACCGGACGCGCCGATCGCCGTCTGGTAGTAGGATGGGAGCTGGTTCCCGAGGCGTTCCGCGTTATCTACGACCCCGTCGTTGTTGACGTCGTATATCGTGCGCAGCATGTCTCCGGCGCCGCCGGGCGTGTCCCAGCTCACGTCATAATCGGTCGCGCTCCTTTTGCGGATGTACTGACCGACGGCCCCGCCCGCAGGGATGCCGTACCCGGGTTCGCCCCGTTCGCCGGTGGGACCCTGCAGCATGGTCCCCTGGTCGACCCATTCGCTGCCGTCCCAGGTGTAAAGCTCTCTCGGCGGTTCGGCGCCCACGGCGTACATGTCCCCGATCCGCGGGGAAGGTACCGCGGCCATGAGATCGCTCAAGGCGGAATATGTCCCGAGAATGCCAAAATCCCTGCCGTTGGGGATGCCGAAAGCGATATGCGCGTGCGTTTCTTCCAACGAGAATGCGGCCGTGGGAGGGTTTCCCGATTCGACGGCCTGCGCGCTCACAGTCATCGCGGAAAACTTGTTCGCCAGCGCCGCGCGCGAAAGCTCTGCGGCGTCCCTTGCGGATTCTGCCGCTGATCTCGCTGCCTCCGCTGTCGCTCTGCCGCTTTCCGCGATGGCTCGGTTTTCTTCCGCGGCGGCTCTTGCGCTTTCCGCATGGCCCCGCGCGTCCTCGTTGATGATGCGGACGGCTTCCGCGGCCGCGCGCGTGCCTTCGGTCACGGTCAGATCGCTCAGCGCTTCTTCCATTTCGTTGCAGGATTCGACTAGACTTACCAACAGCGGCCAGGGCGGTTCGCTTTGGAGCACTTCGTCGTTGGCGATGCTGCGCCTGCAGAAGAAGTTGAATTTTGCGCTTGTGCTCAGCGTCGCACCGGCAATGTCCGCAAGCTCCGCGATGCCGCCGTCCTTGGAGTACACCTGGATCTCGCATTCCACCATGCCCGGGGCGATCGAGACGGGGTATAAGAGAATCTCGAATGCGTTCGGGCGGATGCTGTCGAGCGTGATCCCCGCGCCCAGATTGTGCTCTGAAGCTGTATGACCGTCGGATTTGGAAAAGACGGCCTGGACAAAACAGCCGCTCAGGTTCACCTGCGCGCCGTCGTCGGTGAGCGTCACTTCGAGGATGTTCCCCGTATCTCCCTCGACCACTTCAAATTCACGATTCGACATGCTCTTCTTGATGTCCAGAGATACGTCGAATCGCTTTTCCACTTGTGCCATATTCATTCCTCCTGTAATTGTGGATATAAAAACAGAACAAGGGCTCAAAAAGAACCTTTGTTCTGTCAATGTCAGTATAGCACGGATCGCCGATGCGGATTCTGATAATTTAAGATATTTATACGGCTTGTAAAGATGCGGCCGCCGCCGCAATGTGATATAATATACCAAACATCATGATTTGTCAGCGGAGGAAGCACGCTTGAAACGCGAACTGTCGGGTACGCAGATCATCGTACTGGGTTTTTTGGCGATCATCATCATCGGCACGCTGCTGCTGTGTCTGCCGGCGGCAACGCGGACGGGGGAAGCGACGCCGTTTGTCGACGCGTTGTTTACGGCCGCGTCGTCGACCTGCGTGACCGGCCTGATCGTGCACGATACGTTCACTTACTGGTCGCTGTTCGGGCAGATCGTCATATTGGTGCTCATACAGATCGGCGGCTTGGGATTTGTGGCGATCGCGGTATTTTTCTCCATGCTGCTTCAGCGCAAGATCGGGCTCAGGGGACGCGTGATCATACAGGAATCGATCAACTCCACGCAGGTGGGCGGCGTAGTGCGAATGATGCGCTTCGTGCTGATCGGCACGTTTTCCGTGGAGCTTTTGGGCGCGCTGCTTCTCTCTTTCCGATTCTGTCCGCTGCTCGGTACGGGAACCGGTATCTATTATTCCATATTCCACGCCGTTTCGGCATTTTGCAACGCCGGGTTTGACCTGATGGGACGTTTCGGCCAGTTTTCTTCGCTTACGCCTTTTGTGAACGACGTATACGTGAATCTGGTGTTGATCGTTCTGATCGTACTGGGCGGCCTCGGATTTTTCGTATGGCATGATATCATTCAAAAACGCTTCCGCTTTAAGGAGTTCTGCCTGCACACGAAAGTCGTGCTCTGCATGACCGTGGCGCTGCTGGTGATACCGGCGATCCTGTTCTTCTTCCTGGAGCGGGGCGCGTCCATGGCCGGAATGGGGACTGGCGAAGCGGTGCTCGCATCCGTGTTCCAATCCGTCACATGCCGTACCGCGGGCTTCAATACCGTGGATCAGGCGGCCTTGTCGCCCGCATCGTCGTTTATCAGCATGCTGCTGATGTTCGTGGGCGGCTCGCCCGGTTCGACGGCCGGCGGTATCAAGACGACGACGCTGTTTGCCATGATACTCGGCGTTCTCTGCATGTTCAGAGGGCAGAAGTATATTCAGGCCTTCAGGCGCAGGCTGCGGGAGGATCTCGTCAACCGTGCGATCACCATTGTACTGACGTATCTGTTCGCCGTGGCGGTGTCGGTGGTCGTGATCTCCGCGGCGGAAGGAATCCCGCTGGGAAATACATTATTCGAAGTGTTTTCGGCGGTCGGCACGGTCGGACTGACGACGGGGATCACGCCGCTCATCGGCACGGTCTCCAAGGTCATGCTGGCGGTTTTGATGCTGTTTGGGCGCGTTGGCGGCCTGACGATGGCGATGGCGCTGGGAAATCTCAGCACGCCGTCGCTGCTGCAGCCGCCGATCGAAGATATTCCGGTGGGTTAATTCTTGTGAAGGAGCGAGGATGAGCAGAGTATGAAATCTATTTTGGTAATCGGACTGGGACGGTTCGGCAGACATGCGGCGATACGCTATAAACAGCTGGGGAACGACGTGATGGCGGTGGACATCGACGAGAATATCGTCAACGAGGTTTCGCCGTACGTTACGGCGGCGCATGTCGGCGACTGCACGAACGAAGCGTTGTTAAAGTCTTTGGGCGTGAGCAATTTCGATATCTGCCTGGTGGCGATCGGCTCGAGCTTTCAGGCGTCGCTGGAGATCACTTCGCTCCTCAAGGAGCTGGGGGCGCCGTACGTCATCTCAAAAGCGGGACGCGAGATCCACGAAAAGTTCCTGCTCCGCAACGGCGCGGATATCGTGGTCTACCCCGAAAAAGAAATGGGGCATCATCTGGCGGCGCGCACCACATCCAACAATGTATTCGATTTTCTGGAGCTTTCGCCGGATGTCGGCATATTCGAGATTCCGGTGCATCGGAACTGGGTGGGGAAGACGATCCTTCAGCTGGACGTGCGCAAGCATTATCGCATGAACATTCTCGCCATTAAAAGACAGGATAAGACCGAGGCGATGCCCGGCCCGTCGTACCTCTTTGTGGGCGACGAACGCCTGGTGGTCATGGGCGCGAGAAAGGACGTGACGAAGCTCGCAAGCCGCATCCCCGAGGACTGACCGAATAGAAAAACCGGAAAGCATATGCCTTTTTTGGCATATGCTTTTTCTATGCCAACTGCAGGAGCCGTACCGCCGAGGTGAGGAGAAAGCACAGCAGCATGCCCGCCGCCGTCGGAATCAGGAATGAAAGGAATGTCCACTTGGCGCTCTTCGTCTCCTTGTGGACGGTGATGAGCGTGGTGGAGCAGGGCCAGTGCATCAGAGAGAACAGCACGACGCAAACGGCGGTCAGCCACGTCCAGCCGTTTGCGGTCAAAAGCCCGTGCAGGGAGGCGAGATTCCCGATCGGCGCGAGCGTACCCGAGGCGGTGTATGCCATGAGCACGATCGGCAGTACGATCTCGTTCGCGGGGAAACCCAGTATAAACGCCATCAGTATCACGCCGTCCATGCCGAGCATGCGCGCGAACGGATCGAGGAACGACGTGCACAGATGCAATACCGTCGTGCCGCCTACGGTGATGTTCGCCATCAGCCAGAGGAGGAGCCCCGCCGGCGCGGCGACGATCGCGGCGCGCCGCAGGACGAAGAGCGTTCGGTCGAATATGGAACGGACGATGATCTTCCCGATCTGCGGCTTTCGGTAAGGCGGCATCTCCAGCGTAAACGCGGACGGCACGCCCTTTAGTACGGTCACGGAAAGGAGCTTGGAGAAGACGAACGTCATGCCGACGCCCAGGAGTATCACCGCCGTCAGGAGGAGGGCGGGCAGCACCGAACCCACGGCCGCCGCGCCTGCGAAGAACATGGTCAGCACCGCGATGAGCGTGGGGAAGCGCCCGTTGCAGGGCACGAAATTGTTCGTGAGTATCGCAATAAGTCTTTCGCGGGTACTGCCGATGATCCGGCACCCGCTTACGCCGACCGCGTTGCAGCCAAAGCCCATGCACATGGTCAGCGCCTGCTTTCCGCATGCGCCGCAGCGCCGGAAGCTCCGGTCGAGGTTGAACGCGATGCGCGGCAGATACCCGACGTCCTCGAGAAGCGTGAACAGCGGAAAGAAGATCGCCATCGGCGGCAGCATCACGGACACGACCCACGCCAGCACACGGTATACGCCCAGCACCAGCGCGCCGTGCAACCACTGCGGCGCGTCGAGCGTGACGAATAGCTCCGTCAATCGGTCCTGTACCCAGAACAGACCGTCCGACAGCCATTGCGACGGGTAGTTGGAGCCTGTGATGGTGATGTAAAAGACCAGGGCCAGGAGCGCCAGCATACAGAGCGTCCCCGTAAAACGGTTCGTGAGCAGCCGGTCTGTTTTCAGCCGGCGCTTATCCCGCAGGGGGTCGTAGTTTTCCACGGCGGCTGCGCAGACGTCCTGTGCGGCACGGTAGATCGCGCCGACGACCGCGTCGCGCACGGCTTCCGCATCGAAAAGCCCGCCTTCCCGCAGCGCACGCCGCGCCTCCTCGAGCGCGGCTCTTTCGTCCGCACACTCCGCCCACGGCATGCCGTATGCTTCCGTTATTCGCGCGATCAGGTCTGCTTCGCCCTCCAAGAGCTTCAGCGCGACCCAGCGCGGATTGGGGACGCTGTCTTTGAAGGACGCCTGTATTCGCATCAGCGCGTTTTCGATCGCTTCCGGATAATCGATCCGGCGGGGCGCGCGCGGCGATAATTGCGAAAGGCGTTCCATGAGCAATTTTATTCCCTTGCCGCTGCGCGCGCATGTGCCCACCGCCGGTACGCCCAGCCGCGCTTCCAGAGCATCGAGGTCGATGCGGACGCCCTTTTTGCGCGCTTCATCCATCAGATTGACGCACACGACCGCATTGCCGGTCACTTCCAGCGTCTGGAGCACCAGATTGAGATTGCGCTCCAAGCAGGTCGCGTCGCACACGACCACTACGGCGTCGGCGCCGCCGAAGCAGATGAAATCCCTGGCGATATCCTCTTCCGCCGAAAACGCGGTGAGGGAATACGTGCCGGGGATGTCCACCAAAACGTACCCCTGTTCACGGAAAACGCAGTATCCCTGCGCGTTGGCGACGGTCTTTCCGGCCCAGTTCCCCGTGTGCTGGCGCATGCCCGTCAAAGCGTTGAAAAGCGTGCTTTTGCCCACGTTCGGATTGCCCGCAAAGGCGATGATCCGATCGTCGGGGACGCGCTTTTTGACAGACAGCGTATTCACAGACGGTTGAACTCCCATGACCTTCCCCTCTTTCCTGCTGTATACTATGCATGCGGCGCGCCGATGTGTGAGAATTTGCGTCGGGGGACTTGAATGCGGACGCGAATGTCAGTATACTTAATACAGAGTTATAAATCACAAAGGAGCATGCAAAAGATGAAACGGGCATTGGCCATCATCGTGTGTATGGTAGTGTTGATCGCATCCGGCTGCAAACCGATGGAAGAAGTCGAATCCAGCCGCAATACCACCGTAACACAGCAGGAAATTGTGATTAAGCAGGTCGAGGAGCCTGCGCGCAATCTGTTGAGCGTCCGCGGCGAGGGCAACGTCGTTCTTAAGCCCGATCTCGTGAAGATTTCCGTCTATATCGAGACGCAGGCGCCGGATACGGAAACGGCGTCCGCGCAGAATACGGAGATTCTCGAGGCGGTCATGCAGCTGCTCAAGGATTACGGCATTGCCGATAAAGACATTTCAACCGAAGAAGTACGCATTTCTCCCGAATACGATTACACCAAAGGCAACGGCGAGATAAAAGGCTATGACGCGGTCAATACGCTCTCTGTGAAGAGCAGGCGCCTGGACGACATCGGAGTGCTGATCAATCAGATCAACGCTGCGGGCGCCATGGTGCAGAACGTGGACTTTTCCGTGGAAGACAGCAGCGAAGGCTACCGCCTCGCGCTGCAGGAAGCGGTGAAGGACGCGCAGGCACGTGCGCAGAGCATCGCGGAAGCCGCGGGATTAAATCTCGGCACGCTGCCGCTGAAAATAACGGAAACCGGCACCGGCAGCGGCTCGTACATCTACGACGAAGCCGCGGCGGGCGCCAGAAATGAACCGGATGCCGTTTCCGGCATGCCGCTGAGCGCGGGCGAATACGTCATCACCGCACGCGTCGAAGCGGAGTATCAGATCGTAGGAATTTCCGCCGCAGAACCGGCGCAATAACAGAAAGGAGCAGTTTATTTATGTGGAAAGAGTTTAAAGAGTTCGCCTTTAAGGGCAACGTGATCGACATGGCAGTCGGCGTAATGATCGGCGCCGCGTTCGGCAAGATCATCTCCTCGTTGGTCAACGATCTGTTCATGCCGGTCATCAGTCTTTTGACGGGCAACATTGAATTCAATAATCTGTTCATCGCGATGGATGGGAACAGCTACGCTACGCTCGAAGCCGCGCAGGAGGCCGGTGTAGCGACTTTTAATTACGGCACGTTCATTATGACGATCATCGATTTCATACTGATCGCATTGTGCATATTCCTGTTTGTCAAGATGATCAACAAGCTCAAGCGCAAGAAGGCGGAGCCGGAGCCGGAGACGCCCAAGCGCCTGTGCCCGTACTGCTGCACGGAGATCCCCGAGGAAGCTACGCGCTGCCCGCACTGCACTTCCATCCTGACGGAAGAAGCGGAAGCCTGACGATCTGAAACTACATCGTGCGGCCGTTTTGTCGAAAAACGGCTGCACGAATATTTGATGCGGCGCAGGTCGGGGACAGGCATGTCTTGCAAAAATCCGACGGATTTGTTATTCTAAACGACAATCAAAATTTTAACGAGGCACTGAGAAATGGTAAACGCATACGATATTCTGGAAGAACGCGGGTTCATCAAACAATGTTCGCACCCCGAAGAACTGCGCGAATTGATGGGACGCGAGAAGCTGACGTTTTATATCGGCTTTGACCCCACGGCGGACAGCCTGCATATAGGGCATTATGTGGCGCTGATGAGCATGGCGCACATGCAGCGCTGCGGCCACCGGCCCATCGCGCTTCTGGGAGGCGGCACGACGATGATCGGCGACCCTTCCGGGAAAACGGATATGCGCCGTATGATGACGAAGGAACAGATCGCGGAAAACGGGAAAAAGTTCCAGTCGCAGATGGCACGTCTCGTGGATTTCGGGGAAGGCAAAGCGCTGCTGCGCAATAACGCGGACTGGCTGCTGCCGCTGAATTTCCTCGATTTCATGCGCGATATCGGCGTGCATTTCAGTGTCAACCGCATGCTGACCGCCGACTGCTACAAAAACCGGATGGAACGCGGCCTGACCTTCTTTGAAATGAGCTATATGCTCATGCAGTCGTACGATTTCCTCATGCTCAACCGCATGGAGGGATGTGTGCTGGAAATGGGCGGCGACGATCAGTGGAGCAACATCCTGGCCGGCGCGGACCTCATCCGCCGCAAAGAGCAGAAGCCCGCGTATGCGCTTACCTGCACGCTCCTGACGACCAGCGACGGCCGCAAGATGGGGAAAACGGAAAAAGGCGCCGTCTGGCTGGACAAGAACAAGACCAGCGTATTCGATTTTTATCAGTACTGGCGCAACGTGGACGACGCGGACGTGGAGAAGTGCCTGGCGCTTCTGACGTTCCTGCCGATGGACGAGGTGCGCCGTCTCGGCGCGCTCAGGGATGCGGCGATCAACGAGGCAAAGCGCGTTTTGGCGTATGAGCTCACCAAGCAGGTGCACGGCGAAGAGGAAGCCGACCGCGCGCGCGCGGCGGCCGAAGCGCTGTTCGCGGGCGGCAGCGATTTAACGCATATGCCGTCCATCGCGCTGACCAAAGCGGAGATCGACGAAGGCGGGCTGAGCATCCCGTCGCTCCTGGTGGCGGCAAACCTTGCAAAATCCAAGAGCGAAGCGCGCAGACTCATCCAGAGCGGCGCCGTCTTTGCCGGAGAAGAAAAGATCACGGACGTGAACGCGTCCTTGGATCCGGCGCAGCTTGAGGGCGAAGGCACGATCCTTAGAAAGGGCAAGAAGGGCTTTTGCCGCGTGACGCTGGCGTGATGGATTACCGCACAGTCAGCCGGCAGTCGGAAACGGAACTGGAGATCAAAAGATCACGGTTTATCGGCCGCTGCTTTCCGGTCGCGGACGAAGAGCAGGCGCTTACGATCCTTGCCGCGGTGAAAAAGCAGCACTGGGATGCCCGCCATAACTGCTATGCGTACGCCGTGGGCGAACGAATGGAGATCGCGCGTTACAGCGACGACGGGGAACCCGCCGGCACGGCGGGCCTGCCGATGATGGAGGTGCTCAGGCAAACGGGCGTCACCAATGCGCTGTGCGTTGTGACACGGTATTTTGGCGGCGTACTTTTGGGCACGGGCGGCCTTGTCCGCGCGTATACCCGCGCGGCGAGCGACGCCGTTCAGGCGGCGGGCTTAGTGGATATGCGCGCGTGCGTTGAATACCGGCTGAACGTCCCGTATGCGCTCTGGGGTTCGCTGGAGGGTATGCTGCGCGCGTCGGGGCAGCTCGGCGCGACGGAATTCGGCGCGCAGGTGCAGGTGCAGGCATTCGTGCAGGAAGCGGAGGCCGACGCCTTCGAAAAGGCGTTGATCGAACGTTTTGACGCGAAACTCGTTCCCGTGCGCGTCGGCATGACGCAGAAGGCGTTTGAGGTGAAATAGAACATAACTGCGTAAGGCAGCTACAATAATATGTTGCATCGAAAGGGGAATCACGATGGATATACGTATCGAAAAAACGACTGCTCCTAAGGCCAAGCCGCAGGACGAAAGCAAGCTGGGATTCGGCAAGATATTTACGGATCACATGTTTATTATGGAATACACGGAAGGTCAGGGATGGCACGATGCGCGCATCCAGCCGTACCAGCGCCTGTCGCTTGATCCGTCGAGCACCGTGCTGCATTACGGGCAGGAGATCTTTGAAGGCCTCAAGGCGTACAGGGCTAAGAACGGCGAGATCCTTCTCTTCCGCGCAAGGGACAACGCCATCCGCATGAACCGCTCGGCAGACCGCCTGTGCATGCCCCAGATCGACCCCGACTTCAACTACAAGGCGATCGCCACGCTGGTCGATGTGGAACGTGACTGGGTACCGCACAGCGAGGGGACTTCGCTCTATATCCGTCCGACGATGATCGCCAACGACGAAGCGCTGGGCGTGCACGCGGCCAAGAATTATATTTATTACATCATCTGCTCGCCGTCGGGCGCATATTATCCTGAGGGGCTTGCGCCGGTGAAAATCTACGTCGAAGACGAATATGTGCGCGCAGTGAAGGGCGGCACGGGCTTTGCGAAGACCGGCGGCAACTACGCGTCGAGCATCATCGCGGGCGAAAAAGCGGCGCGGCGCGGGTACACGCAGGTGCTGTGGCTCGACGGCGTGGAGCGCAAGTACATCGAGGAAGTCGGCGCAATGAACATGATGTTCCTGATCGGCGACACCATCGTGACAGCCGCGCTCGAAGGCAGCATACTGCCCGGCATCACGCGCGCGTCCATACTCACGCTCGCACACGAAATGGGCATCAAAGTGGAAGAACGCAAGATCGCCATCGACGAGATCATGGAGCTCGGCGCAAACGGCGGCCTTACGGAAGCGTTCGGCACCGGCACGGCCGCGGTCGTATCGCCGGTAGGCGAGCTGACCTACCGCGACAAGTCGATCATCATCAACAACGGTGAGATCGGGGCGCTGACGCAGAAATTCTACAATATGCTGACTTCCATCCAGTGGGGCAACGCGCCGGATACGCACGGATGGGTCACGCGCGTATAAGCTCCGAAAGTACGGATTAAGGAGACACCAAAATGTTCAAAAAAGCGATTGCCGTTGTCCTCGTTTTGGCATGCATGTTTGCACCGTGCACGCAGGCCTTTGCGGCGCATGCTTCCATTACGGCGACGCCGGCAGAGCTGTTAGCGGGCGGGTCGGTGGAGCTGCAATTCCACATTGCCAACGACACCGCTTCGAATATGACGAACATCAGCATATCGGGACCGGGCGTGGATTACAGCGGTGCCGATACGATACCGGCCGGTCAGTCGCTGGATATCAATGTCGCGAACGTCGCGGTCAGCACGGAGCAGCTGGGCGTGCCGCTGGCGTACCAGGTCGTATGGACGGATGAAAACGGTTTCATGGGGAATGAAACGGTCAACGTTACCATCGGCAAGCAGGCCGGAGAGATCACGGCGACGTACACGGTGGACAATACGGCTCCCGGCCCGGAAGAAAAAGTTACGCTTTCCTTCGAGTTGGTCAACCCTACGACCGAAGCGGTCACGAACCTGAACATTCGTGACAGCGCGCTTTCCAACGATCCGCTCGTGAACGGCGTGTCTATCGCCGCGGGCGCGACGCAGCGCGTGCAGTACGAATATGCGATGGGCAATAAGAGCGTGACGGCGGAACCGGTCATCACGTATACGCTGGCCGGCGAAACCAAAACGCTCACGCTGGGAAAGACCAATATCTCGCTCGTGGTTTCCGACATCAGCCTGGCGGTCTCGATGGGCGAAAACACACAGGAAGGCGTGCTTTTCACGATCGTCGCCAAAAACACCGGCAATCAGGATATCAGCGGTATTACGCTCAAGGACGAACTGGGGAATCCGGTGAACGAAACGGAGTTTGCACTCCAGGCCGGTTCGGAAAAGACGCTCTCGTTTCTCGTAAAAACGGATGTTGTGCGCAGCGTGTCCTTTACCTTGACGGGGAAAGACGCGCTGGGCAGGGATTATCAGGTGGAGACCGAAAAATTCGAAACGCATCCGTATGTCGACCCGAGCCTGGTGTCGCTTTCTCTGACGCTGAGCGTGCAGCGGGCATTGGATAAGAGCGGCAGCATGGCGATACGCTTTATCATCAACAATGCGAGCAGCGTTGAAATCACCAACGCCTTGATCACGGAATCGCAGCTCGGGGAAGTGAAGACGATCGGCCCGCTGCCGGCGGGACAGACCACTGTTGACGCGGAGCTTCGTGTAGGCGCCCCGCGCGAGCTGCAGTTTGCGCTCAGCGCTTCGGATCCGTCCGGCACTTCGCACGTGGCAAACGCGAAGGTCTCGGCAGCGTATGTGCAGACAGCCACGCCGGTTCCGAGCGCGACGCCCGAGCCGGAAGAGACGGCGGCACCAAAGAGCAATCCCTTCAGCGGTACGCTGCTTACGCTGCTGATCGTATTGGCGGCGCTGATGGTGCTGTCGGGTATTGCACTGCTGATATTGACGATTTACGAACGCCGCAACCGTAAACGCAGCCGCGCGATCGACGCGGAAGATGATTTTGAGGACACGAAGCCTTCCGTGCGCCCGGGGAAAGGCACTGCGGGGCGCATGGGTATGTCCGACTTTGATTTGCAGCCGCGCGCATACGGCGGGGCGGCGCCGTACGAGATGCAGGGGAAGGAACCCTTCCGTCCCACGCAGCGTCCGATGTTCGAACCCGAGCAAAAGCCGGTGGAAAGAGAACCTCGTCCCACGCAGCGTCCGGTGTTTGAACCCGAGCAAAAGCCGGCGGAAAGGGAACCCCGTCCCGCGCAGCGCCTGTATTCAGAGCCCTTGCAAAAACCTGCGGAAAAGGAATTCCGCCCCGCGCAGCGCCCGGTGTCCGAGCCCGAGCAAAAGCTGGCGGAAAGCGAACCTCGCCCCGCGCAGCGTCCGGTGTCCGAGCCTGAGCAAAAGCCGGCGGAAAGGGAATTCCGCCCGGTGCAGCGCCCAAGCTTCTTCGATGTGCTGGCGAAGCCGCCGATAGAGAGGATCCAGCAGCAGGAGCCGCGCACGGAACCCGCGCCGCAGCCCGATAAGCCTGCCGCACCGCAGCCCGACAAGCCTGCTGCGCCGCAGCCTGATAAGCCTGTTATGCCGCAGCAGCCGGCGCCGGAACCGCCTGTTTCGGATACGCCCGAAGCGCCGGCGCACACCGTGCTGATGAAAAAGGTTTACCGCGTGCAGTCCGCCGAAGATACGGGCTCGCTGCCCATAGGAGCGCGGGAGGATACGCTTCGGCAGCAGGAGCCGCAGCAGGAAACCGTGCGAAAGCGCATCCGGCATGTGCGCGTACCGGAAGACGAATAATTATCGTTCCATACGTGAAAAGCACCGCCATCGTTTATGGCGGTGCTTTTTATCGTGCGGTTATTTTCCGACGGCCCGCGATAAATCGCCTGCGTGGCTGCGGATATAGTGGAACAGGTATTGCTGTGCGATCCCCTCAAATCCGCGCGCGCATTTCGGGAGTCCCTTCGGGAACCACTGCGCCATGGCGCGGCGGATCCAGACGTCCTGCGGGAAGCTGTCCCACCGCCCCAGAGAAAACAAGAGTACGCAATCCGCGACCTTCGGCCCGACGCCGCGAATCCGCATGAGCGTTTGACGCGCCTCGTCCGTTGACAGACCGGAAAGCGTTTCCTCGCGGATTTCTCCTGACGCCGCCTTCCGCGCCGCATCCAATATATACCCCGCCCGCCAACCGGCGCGCAGGCACGCGAGGTCCGCTTCGTTCAGCGCCGCGATCTGTTCTGCCGTGGGGAAAGCGCCGTCTGTACCGAACTGCTCGGAGAGCTGCGAGACGATCCCCGTGATGCGGGGAATATTGTTGTTTTGGCTGATGATGAAGGTGAGCAGCGTTTCGAAAAACGGCTGTCTGAGCACGCGTATGCCCGGCGCAAAGGCGATGCAGCGTCCAAGGCGCACGCTTTTGTTCAGCTTTTGGTGTATGGCGGCGTAATCCATATCCAGTGCGAAATAACGGCACCAAAAATCCGCGTCCGCTAAGCGGTCGCCTTCAAGCCGTATGCCGTCGCCCGATTGACGTGCGCGCACCGTTTGCCCGTTGACAACGCCGACAAAAGCGTTCCCTTCCTGCCGCCAGCGGAATGTCTGCCCGCAGCCGAACGTCTCTTTTAACGAAAGCCCGCCCGTGTTTTTCAGCAATAAACTCTGTGCCATACCGATATTTTAGCATAAAACCTGCATCGCGTTAGTCTGAAATATCAAACGGACACATATATATCATTTGAGCCGCAGTGCATAGGGAAAAATAGAGAAGGGGGTACTCGATGCATGGATCGCATGGAGCTGTATCGGGATATTGCGAAAAGAACGCAGGGCGATATCTACATTGGCGTAGTCGGCCCGGTGCGGACGGGGAAATCTACGTTCATAAAACGTTTTCTGGATCTTCTGGTGCTCTCGGGCATTGAGAATGAACATGTGCGCGCCCGGTTGGTGGACGAAATGCCGCAAAGCGCTGCGGGAAGGACCATCATGACCACGCAGCCCAAGTTTATTCCCAACGAGGCGGTGCAGCTGAAGATCGACGAAAACAGCGTCTGTAACGTGCGAATGGTCGATTGCGTAGGCTACTGGGTGCCGGGCGCGATCGGGCATATGGAGGACGATGCGCCGCGCATGGTGCGTACGCCGTGGTTCGATTATGAAATCCCGTTTGAAGAAGCGGCGGAGATCGGTACGCGCAAGGTCATTACGGAGCATTCGACGATCGGCATCGTCATGACGAGCGACGGCAGCATCACCGACATCCCGCGCGAGGATTACGTGGAAGCGGAGGAACGCGTGCTGACGGAGCTGAGAGAGCAGGGAAAACCGTTCATACTCGTCGTCAACAGCACGCAGCCGGAAAGCGAGGAGACGCAGGAACTCAGACACAGCCTCGAGGAAAAGTACGGCATCTCGGTCGCGTGTTTAGACGTGCTGCACATGACCGCCGCGCAGGCCTGCGGGCTCTTGGAGCAGGTGCTTTTGGAGTTCCCGATCCGGCTGGTACAGGTGCAGGTGCCGGGCTGGATGCTCGCCTTGCCTGCTGATCACTGGCTGATGCAGCGCGTGCTGGAGCCGCTTTCAGGCGCGGTGCCGTCGCTCAATCGCATGCGCGACTACCATGTGCTTCTGGAAGCACTGGCGGAAGTGGAAGACTTTCAGCCCGCAGCCATGGAGAAAGCGGCGCTCGGCAGCGGCGACATCAGCGTGTACCTCCGGCCGAACGAGGATATGTTTTACAAAATTCTAGGCGAAGAATGCGGCATGGAAATCGAAGACGATTTCCACCTCTTTGCAGCAATGAAGGACTTCGTCAGCGCAAAGCGCGAGTATGAGCGCATCGCCGGCGCGCTCGAGGCGGCGCGCAGCACCGGCTACGGTCTGGTTTCTCCGGTCATGGAGGAAATGGAACTGGAGGCGCCGGAAGTCGTGCAGCAGGGGAGCCGCTACGGCGTGCGCCTCAAGGCGAAAGCGTCGGGGCTGCACCTCATCCGCGTAGACGTGAGCAGTGAGATCAGCCCGATCGTCGGGAGCGAACAGCAGTCGCGCGCGCTCATCGAGTATTTGAGCGACGCTCTTGATAAAGAGCCTGCGGCGATATGGCAGACCAATCTGTTCGGAAAATCGCTTTACGACCTGGTGCGCGAGGGCATGGCCGATAAGGTCGATCGCATGCCGGAAGCGGTGCAGCAGAAATTACAGCGTACTTTGCAGCGAATCGTCAACGACGGCTGCAACGGACTGATCTGCATCATGTACTGAAATTGAGGCTATTTAGGGAAAACGGGCACGATCCCGAAAGGAGGATGCCCGTTTTTGCGTTTTCGTTTTTTTCGTAAAAAGCACAAAGTTCAAAAAACGTACACCATTTCAACACAAGTTTGCGGTACAATAATACAAAAGAGGGAAGACCGCCCAAATACATTCAGGAGGCTATCATATGAAAAAATGGCTCTGCATCGTTCTGGCGGCTGCGCTTGCAGCCGGCATGGCGGGTTGCAGTCTGACGGCGGATGCGGAAAAAACGGAAAAACCGGAGCCGACGCCGAGCATACCGGTCGAAGAGCCTTCAAACGCAAACAGCGGCTTTGATTACAGCGAAGGCATCACCGACGAGGGGTACTTTGAAGGCGTTACGGCGACGAAGTACGTTACGCTGCCGGAATACAAAGGCATTGAGGTGCCGAAAAGCGTTGCCGAAGCTTCGCAGGAGGATCTCGATATTCAGGTCGAAATGCTGCTGGAAGAGTACGTCACTTACGAATCGATCCTTGACCGTGCCGTGGCTGACGGGGACACCATCCATCTGGACTATGTCGGCACCATCGACGGCGTGGAATTTGACGGCGGAAGCACGATGGGCATGGGCAGAGAAATGATTATCGGCGTGGATACGTATATCGACGGCTTTCAGGAGCAGATCATCGGTCATATGCCGGGCGAGACCTTTGACATCGAAGTGACGCTCCCCGACGATTACCATGACGAAGAGCTTCAGGGGAAAGACGCGGTGTTCAGCATTACGGTTCATTCCATTCAGGGCGACCCGATCGCGGCGGAACTGAATGATGAAATCGCCGCCGATTATGGTTTTGCGACGGTCGACGAACTGCTCGAGGATATCCGCGCGTGGCTGATTTCCGAGCAGAAAACGGAGTTTTTCGACGAACTGATCGCGGAGGCTGCTTGCGAGGAGATTCCCCAGACGGTTCTGGATTACTGTGCGCAGATGGATATCGCCTATTACCAATCGTATGCGGAGGCGTACGGCGTGGATCTTGAGACGGTGCTTGCGGATTACACCGGGTTTGCCACGTTGGAAGAGTATATGGAAGCCTATCAGGAAGACTTTCGGGAAACGGCGGTGTATTACCTCGCCGTGCAGGCGATCGCCGAAAAGGAGGGCCTGACCGCAACCGAAGAGGACGTGCTGGAGGCGGGTTACGGCGATTTTGTCGACACCTACGGCATGCCGTATATGAAGATGTACGTTCTGCAAAACGTGATCGTGCCGAATTATGTGATCGAGCAGGCGAAGCTCGTGTAAAAGAATGCATGACGAAGGAAAGCGGAGAGAATCTCTCCGCTTCTTTTTTGTGTTGCGCGTCTCTGTTTTGGACAAACTACGAAAAAACAACCAGAGGAGGCAATATGGGCATTTACACGGATCTGGCCGCGGAGGCCAGAGAACTGAATCCGGATATCGAGGGGATAGAGGAGCAGATCGAAGAAAAAGACGATGTCCGCATATCGCGAATAGAAGTGAAAACCGAGCAGGCGGCAAAGACGATCGGGAAGGCCGTGGGCCATTATACGACCGTCGACGCGCCGAAGCTTGCGCAGCGGGAGCCGGAGACCTTCGAGCGTGTCGGCGCGATCGTGGCGCAGGAGCTGAAACGACTTCTGCGCTGCGGCGAAAATGCCGCCGTAGCGGTCATAGGCTTGGGAAACCGGTTCATAACGCCCGATGCGCTCGGCCCGCGCGTGGTGGAGAACGCGTTCGTTACGCGGCATATTACGGCGTATATGCCCGAACAGCTCATGCGCCCCATACGCCCCGTGGCAGCGATAGCGCCGGGGGTACTGGGGGTCACGGGCGTGGAAACGCTGGAGATCGTCCGCGCGCTGGTGGAGCATGTGCGGCCTGCCGCCGTGATCGCGATCGATTCGCTGGCCTCCCGCAGAGCGGCGCGCATCAGCACGACCGTGCAGATCGCGGACACCGGCATCAGCCCCGGCTCCGGAGTCGGGAACGAACGCAAGGGGCTGAACGCTGAAACGCTGGGTGTTCCGGTCATCGCCCTCGGCGTTCCGACCGTCGTGTACGCATCCACGATCACACAGGATACGATCAGCCTCATTGCCGATGAAACGGGACTGCACGGCGACGAGGAGAAGCTTTTGTCGCTTGCCGAAAAAGTGATCGACCAGCATTTTGGCCCCATGGTGGTCACCCCGAAAGACATCGACCAGATCGTGCGGGACATGTCTTCCATACTCGCGTACGGCGTTAATTTTGCGCTGCATACGGACTACTACGAGGATATCAAGGCGTTGCTTTCATAAGCGGGGAAATTGACGCATACCTTGTACCATGATGCGATTGCGCAGGGAACAGGGGAGGCTTTCATGCTCCGAAAGAAGACAGGCAAACGAAGGGGAAAAACCCGGGAAAACGCATACGCGCGAAAAGTACGCGTTGGCGCGGCCGCCGTGGCGTTGCTGGGGATCGGTGCGCTGGCGCTGCTTTTAATGGGCCGTCCCGCGTTATTGTACCTGTCCGTTCCGGGATTGATTGCGGCGGAAAAGACGCAGCCCATACAGCAAACGTCCGCGCCCGTAAAGGTGCAGCGCGTGCAGATCGACGCGGACGTAAGCGACCCCATCAAGATCGAGCTGCTTTCCAGTACCAGACAGCCGTCGCTGGATCTGAGCGGCGAAGGGCCGCAGGTGCTGATCTACCATACGCACACGACGGAAGCCTACGCGCAATCCGGGAAGGATACCTACGAAGAGAGCGGCCGCTGGCGCACGCATGACAACGAACGGAACGTCGTCCGCGTGGGAGAGGAGCTGGCGCGCATCCTGAGGGAGGAATACGGACTGAACGTCCTTCACGACACGACCGACCACGAACCGCCGAAACTTGCGACCGCTTACAGCCGTTCGGAAAAGACCATGCGCGCGTATAAAGAAAAGTATCCGTCGCTCACATTGTTTATCGACCTGCATCGCGACGCGCACGCGACGGACGGGACGCCCACAAACGATTATGTGGTGATCGACGGAAAGGAAACGGCAAGGCTGATGTTCGTCGTGGGTACCGGCGAGGGTGCGACGGGGACCGGCTTTGATGAGATGCCGGATTTTGAGAGCAATTACGCTTTGGCACTGGCGATCACCAACCGTCTGGCGGAGATCGACGAACGCTTTATGCGCGATGTCCGCGTCAAAACGGGCAGATACAATCAGCATATCAGCAGCCAGTGCCTGCTGGTGGAAGTCGGACACAATGCCAACACGCTCGCGCAGGCGCTCGCGGCCGTCCCGCATCTTGCGGAAGCGATCGCGTACTGCGCCGGGTCGCCTCCGGCGCAGGAGAATGGCGGGAAAGCGACGGGCGTGCCGGCGCTTTGGACGCCAAAATAACGGGACGGAACAAGGAAATGGAAAAAGCGGCGGATATTTTATCCGCCGCTTAAAAAGTACCGTTAAATTACTTGACGGGCTCCAGTTTGCCGTGCAGCTCGAGCATCTTCATGAGCATCTTGTCACGCCACTTGATGATCTCGTCGCGGGTCTTGCCCTGTTCCGGCGTGCGCTTTGCGATCATGCGGGCAACGCCTTCGGGGCCGATCTTGTAGGTGTATTCCTTGGCGACTTCCGGCGTCACTCTCTCGAGCATGATGCGGCTGGTCCAATGGAACTTCTCGTAGTATTCGGTCAGACCGCCGTCGCCGCCGTTGAGGTGGCCGTTGAGGTGCGGGCCGAGGAAGGCATAGCGAATGCCCAGACCGAAGATGGAAGCGGTGTCGAGGTCTTCGACGCTGCATACGCCGGAGGATACCAGAGAGATCGCCTCAAGCGTGTAGACTTTCTGCAGACGGTTGCTGATGAAGCCTTTGATCTCCTTGTTGAGGATGACCGGCTCTTTCTTCATCGCCTTGTAGAAATCATAACCGACCTGGACCGCTTCGGGATCCGTCTTTTCCCACTTGGTGATCTCAACCAGCGGCATGAGATGCGGGGGGTTGTACGGATGCGCGCCGATGTAGCGGTTGGCGCACTTGCTGTTGGCGGAGATGTCGGAAATGTTCAGACCGGACGTGCTGCTGCAAACGAGGGCGGTGGGGTTGGCTTCGTCGATCTTGGCAGCCATTTCCTGCTTCATTTCCAGAATTTCGGGGACGTTTTCCTGGATGAGCTGTACATCCTTCAGCGCGGCCTTCAGGTCCGTGAAGAACGTCAGCCTGCTCCAAGCAGCGGTCTTCTGCTCGGGGGTCATGTAACCGTTGTCAACATAGACCTGCAGGAAAGTGTCGATCTTCTTCTTGGCAGCTTCAACCTGCGCGTCGTTGATTTCGTATACGTTGACGGGATAGCCTTCTTTGCAGAAACCGGTTGCCCAGCTCGCACCGATGACGCCGGCGCCAACGCATGCGACCTTTTTGATGTCCTTGAGTGTCATTTGCTTGCCTCCTTGTTTGTTTTACACATGATAATTTATAGTATCAGAAACGCATACATATGATCTTACATATCATACCATGGTTTTGCGCAAGTTGCAACGCGCAATTACGGCAGTATCCGTATCTTTTTATAACAAAATAATCTTTTTTATTTCCGATTTTGCGTGTATACTGTTCACGATAAATCCTATATTGACGGGGGAATGAGAAGCATGTCTGAATTTGCGCAAATTCTGGAAGCCGCTATGGTCGTCAGCTTCGGTATATCCTGGCCTCTGTCGATCTATCGATCCGTAAAATCGAGATCGACGAAAGGGAAGAGCCTGCTGTTCCTGATCTTCATACTGTTCGGCTATGCGTGCGGCATCGCGGCAAAGCTGATTGCGGGCAATATCACATACGTATTTATTTTCTATGTGCTGAATTTCGTGATGGTGGCGATCGACCTGTGCCTGTACTTCCGCAACAGGCGGATACAGATGCTGGAGGAAGCGAATTGATCGCTTGGGCTCCGGCCCCTTTAGAGGCGATCCGCGCCGGCGCAATCGTGGGAAAAATGTGCGCATTTTATGCTTGCATCGCTCGAACATCTGTGGTATAATCCTGCATGTTTGAGACAAAGAATGCATTAATCAATGAGCAGGGGGTGAATGTTTTGGCAAATATCAAGTCTGCTATCAAGCGGGTTGGCATCACGGAAAAGCAGAATCTGCGCAACCGTATGGTTAAGTCTGCTATGAAGACTTCTATCAAGCGTCTTGATCAGGCAATCGCCTCCGGCGATGCGGCAGCTACGGATGCGGCATATACCAAGGCCGTCAGCACGGTCGATAAGGCTGTGACCAAGGGCGTGCTGCACAAGAACGCGGCAAACCGTAAAAAAGCGCAGTTGGCGATCAAGCGCAGCGCTGCTCAGTGAAGTCCTGAGTTCCCGAGAAAATATGTTAAAAAAGTCTCCTGACTTGCGCAGCGAGGCTTTTTGTCTTGTATTGAGGGAAAACAAGGGCATGCCGTTTTCGGTATGCCCTTCTTAATGCGCTCTATTCATTCAAAAGCTTTTGTGCGATGGTGTTGTCAACCAGTTCGCCGAAGGATACGCGCGCTTTCAGCTCTCCTGCGGATTCGATGATGTCCTGCATATGCTCGAAATCCTTTTCGTACAGCACGAGATCCGTTTTCCACGAATCGGTGGCACGGTAGCTCTTTGCAACGTATTCCAGCATCGTGATCGTTGCGTCGGGGAAGAACGGCTGCATGGCTTCCGCGATCTGCGTGTCGGTCGCGGTCACGATCCACTGCTGCGCCCGATAGATGGCGCGCAGGAAGCTTTCCACCAGCTCGGGCTTTTCTTTGAGCATGCCCGGCGTGACCATGTACGTCGTATAGGGGATTTCGCCGGATGCCTCGCCGACGTTTGCGACAATGTATCCCTTGCCTTCGTTCTGGAACAGGCTGGCGGTCGGCTCGAACAGCGTGACATAATCGCCCTCGCCGCCTTCAAACGCGCCGCTCATCAGATTGAACTGGATGCTGTCGATGACCTCGATGTCCGTGCCCGGCGTCAGGCCGTGCTGCTTGAGCACGTACAGCAGCGCCATGCAGGGCATGCCGCCCTTGCGCCCGCCGATGATCGTAGCGCCGCGCAGATTTTCCCAGCTGAAATCCGGTTCGTCCGCGCGTCCCACGAGGAACGAACCGTCGCGCTTGGTGAGCTGACCGACGACGATCGGATGCTCCTCTTTTCCCTCGTTGACGACGTAGATGCCAGTTTCCGGCCCCATCAGGCCGATATCGGCCTGCCCGGACAGCAGCGCGGTCATGGTCTTGTCTGATCCGCCTCCGGTGGTGATCTCCACATCCAGACCTTCTTCTTCAAAGTACCCCAATGACAGGGCGACGTACTGCGGTGCATAGAACACCGAACGCGTGACTTCGTTGAGCTTTACCGGCGTCAGCTGCGGCTCCTGCTGGCATCCGGCCAGCAGAAAGACGCATGCCGCCAATACCAAAAGCATTGCAAGCGGCTTTCTCATGGATATTAAACCTCCATACCTTCAAACTATGGTATGGTATGCAGCGGCTGCGCTACTTGTGCCCCGGGATGCCGTAAAAACCACCCTTGCTGTCCAGAAAAAGCGGGAGGCGGGGCGGGCGGTAGGTGAAAACGATGCAAGCGGTCACCCACAGCGCGATCACGGACGCGTACAGCCATATCCAAACGCGGGACGGACGGCGTCCGGTGGTGCGGAGCGCGAACCATTGCACGATGCCGACGGATACCGCGTACAGAACGATGTCGATGATCATGGGGTCGCGAATGGCGAGCGCGCCGGTGCAGAAATAATGTACGAGCAGTATGCTGATGCATGTGAGGGAAATGCCTTTACCAATGCCGCAGACGACCAATGCCGCGGGCTTTTTCTGCATGAAGGCGATGACCGCATTTACGAGCAGCATCGGGAATACCACCGTTTTCATGTGTTCCCAGACGCTTTCGTTGACGGGCGCGAGCCACGCGACGCTCCCCGCGCTGCGCGTCCAGTCATAGACAAAATGCAGCGCTGCGCCCAGCAGGACGATCGCTGCCGCGCAGGCGCTCCATTTCCATATGCGCATACGGAAGCACTCCTTTCAGAACTGTATTTTTTGTAGTTTGTGAGGAAAAACGAGAAATCATCAAAAAGCATATTGCGCGTGCGGAGATTTTGTTTACAATAGAAATACATGGAGGTAATGCTATGCAGTTGGAATTCCGGGAAGTTACATTGGCGGACAAAACGTGGATCGATGCGTATCTTAAACCATATCAATTGGAAAATTCAGAATCGTCTTTTACATATTATATAATTTGGGGCTTGGGCGGCAGAATCAAGGTGGCGGAATGTCAGGATGTGCTCTATACGCGCCTGCAGTTCGGCAGCTACCCGCCGTTCATGTTCGCGCCCGTACCGAAGGATCCGGAATGCGATTATATGCGCGCGGTGTCCGTAGCGATCGAGCACTTTATCTGGAAGGAAGGCATGCTTCCCGTATTCCGGTGCATTACCGAGCCGTTTAAGCAGATGTTTGAAGAGCAGTGCCCCGGATTGCCCCTCGAGGCGGAACGCGATATTTTCGATTATATTTATTCGGCGGATGATCTGATCACGCTGCGCGGGAAGAAATTTCATTCCAAACGCAACCATATCAATCAGTTTTCGTCCGTCTATCAGTACGAATACCGGCCGCTGACGACGGATATGTACGATGCGTGCATGGAGATCTGCGAAAACTGGCTGAAGGGGAAGGACCCCGAGCAGCCGGGAATCATGGGCGAACTGCAGGCGATCAGGTTCATGATTCCCAACATGGAACCGTTGGGCGTGCAGGGCGGCGGAATCTTCATCAACGACAAGCTGTGCGCGTTTTCACTGGGCGAGCGGCTGAGGGAAGATATAGCGCTGATCCATGTCGAAAAGGCGGACGCCGCATTCAACGGCCTCTACGCGGTGATCAATCAGCAGTTCGCGCAGCATGCGTGGCACGATGTGAAGTGGATCAACAGGGAAGAGGATATGGGCCTGGAGGGCATGCGCAAGGCGAAGCTCTCTTACAATCCGGTAAAACTCGTTGAAAAGTACCGTGCGCGTCCGAAACGCTGATTTTTATCGTTTCGTTCCCAGAAGTTTTGCAATTATGACACACTGTGTCAGCAAAGCCACTTGACGGACGTTGAAGTTTGTTATACACTGAAATGCGTATTCATTTGAGAAAAGGAAGGTAAACGGATGAACTCAGGAGTTGAATTGACGAGCTCTGGCGTTGTGCTGCTGAGCTCTGATGCTGCCGGCGCAGCGGGTTCCAACACTGCGGCGACTACGGCTGCAGCGGATACCACCACGGCGACCACCGGAACTTCAGATGTTCCTGTTTCTAACTTTTTTACCCAGCTGATATCCGGACCGGGCATCCTGATTATTCTCGTAATCGTCATGTTTGCGGTCATGATCATTCCTCAGCGCCGCAGGGATAAGAAAGTCAAGAACATGCTGAACTCCCTTAAGCCGGGTGACCGCGTACGCACGGTTGGCGGTATTTACGGCACGGTCGGTTCCGTCAAGGACGACGTAATCACCTTGATCGTGGGACCGGATAAGATCAGGCTCGTGTTCGCGCGCGGCGCGGTGTCGACGGTCGAAGATTCGCCGGTGGAGAACCGCATGACGGAAGAAGTCAAAAACAGCTGATAAAGGAAAACCTATATGTATGCCAATATAGTTGATCTGTATTGGCATATTTCCATGTTTGAAAGCATAATTTGTGTCAACCATCATCCAAGGGAACGGATAGGGGGACGCAATTATGAAACACAACGGCAGAAGAAGGAAAAATGCCGCGCAGAAACCGCTGCTCGCCTGTTGTAAAGGCGCTATGCTGGCGTGCGTACTTACGGTCGTTTTTGTGCTCCTTTTTTCGCTGCTGCTGAAGGTGCGCTGGATGCAGGAAGACAGCATCGCGGCTGCGAACACTTTGATAAAGGGAATTTGCGCGTTGATTGCGGGCTGGATCACGGCAAGACGGCTGCAGAACAGGGCGTGGCTGTGGGCGGGCGCGTCCGGAGGACTCTATATTCTGGTGTCTTTCGCGGCGTTTTCGATCGCGCAGAGCACGTTCTCGCTGAAGCCGACATTGCTCGCCGACGCGGCACTAGGATTCGTCTGCGGCGCTGCCGCGGCCATAGTGCAGAATATTTTCAGGAAACGCGAAAATTCGCAGGCCTAATTTTTGCCTGCACGCGCCTGAAATGCCAAAGCCGTATTGACAACTTAACTGCTAAGGTTTACAATATAACATAATTGTCTGTTTTGCGGCTTTTCCCTGTGTTTTCATTATGGTAGCCCCTACAATGTAAACCGGCCTGCTGAACGGTGCACGGTTATTTACATATATTTTTTGGAGGTTTCATTCACGTGGATGTTATTATACCGATTATTGTTGGAGTAGTTGCGCTTGCGCTGGGTTTGTTCGTCGGATATTTCTATCGCAGGAATATCGCGGAAGCAAAAGTTGCCAAGGCGGAAGACGCCGTACGGAAGATGCTGGACGACGCACAGAAGCGTGCGGAAGACATCAAGAAAGAAAAAATACTGGAAGCAAAAGAGGACGTTCTGAAGATTCGCAGCGACAACGAAAGGGAACTGCGCGATCGTCGGAACGATTTGCTGCGCTCTGAACGGCGTTTGCTGCAAAGAGAGGAAACGCTTGAAAAAAAGCTGGACAGCCTGGAACAGCGGGAAGGCGCGTTAGCGGATAGAGAAAAGTCCATCGATTCATTACAGCAGGAAGCGCAGACGCTGCGTGATCAGCAGATGGCGCAGCTTGAGGAGATCTCCGGACTTTCCATGGATGCGGCGAAAGAGATCCTGCTGCACAACGTCGAACAGGAATCCCGGCGCGAAGCCGTGCTCTTGGCGCGCGAGATCGAAGCGCGGGCAAAGGAAGAAGCGGATAAGCGCGCACGGTATATTCTGTCGCTGGCCATACAGCGTTGCGCTGCCGATCATGTAGCGGAAACGACAGTCTCCGTTGTGCCGCTGCCTACCGATGAAATGAAGGGCCGTATCATCGGCCGTGAAGGCCGCAATATCAGAGCGCTGGAAACCGCGACGGGCGTAGATCTCATCATCGACGATACGCCAGAAGCGGTTATACTTTCGGGATTTGATCCGGTACGCCGCGAAGTCGCGCGAATCGCGCTGGAAAAACTCATACTCGACGGCCGCATTCATCCCGCACGCATCGAAGAAATGGTGGACAAAGCGCGCAAGGAAGTTGACGCGCAGATCCGTGAAGCCGGCGAGCAGGCGGTGCTGGAGGTCGGCGTCAACGGCCTGCATCATGAGCTGGTCCGCATACTGGGCCGCTTGAAGTACCGCACCAGTTACGGGCAGAACGTGCTGAAGCATTCCATCGAAGTCGCGCATCTGGCGGGGATCATGGCGGCCGAGCTTGGCGCCAATGTAGCGCTGGCGAAACGCGCGGGTCTCCTGCACGACATCGGCAAAGCCATTGACCATGAAGTCGAAGGCCCGCACATCCAGATCGGTGCCGATCTTGCGAAGAAGTACAGAGAAAACAACCAGGTCGTCCATGCGATCATGGCGCACCACGGAGACGTCGATCCGAATACGGTCGAAGCGGTGCTGGTGCAGGCGGCGGACGCCATTTCGGCGGCGCGTCCCGGCGCACGCAGAGAAACGCTGGAGAACTACATCAAGCGTCTGGAAAAACTGGAAGAGATCGCAAACAGCTTTGAGGGCGTAAACTCCTCCTACGCGATACAGGCGGGAAGAGAAGTGCGAATTGTCGTGAAGCCCGAATGCGTGAACGATGCCGACACCATCGTGATGGCGAGAGATATCGCCAAGCGCATCGAAAGCGAATTGGAGTATCCGGGACAAATCAAGGTGAATGTCATTCGCGAGACGCGCACGATCGATTATGCAAAATAACAAAGGAAATCTTTTCAGAAAACGTACAAGGGTATGCGAGCGCATGCCCTTGTTTTCTGACGTCAGTACAAACTGTTATCCCGTTGCAGACGGCCACTGTGACTATCTCTACGGCGTGATCAACGAAAAATACGTGTTTGACGATCCCAAGGGGAACCAGAATATCAGCCTGTCCCGCTTGCAGGAGGGACACGTGGCGCTGCAGTTTTTCGCCGCGTGGATCGACATGGCGCAGAAGATGCCGCCGCTGCAGCAGTGCCTGTCCATGATCGACGCGTATCATATGATGCATAAACGCTTTGCGGATGAACTGGTCCCGCTGCATGCGGATTTTGTGCCGGGGAAGCGGATCGCCACGGTCCTGACCATCGAGGGCGGCGAGGCGATCGAGGGAAGCCTTGCCATGCTGCGCACGTTTTACCGGTTGGGTGTGCGGGCGATGGCGCTGACGTGGAACTTCAATAATGAACTGGCGGGCGCTGCGATGCAGTCGCAAAGGAAGGGCCTGACTTCGTTGGGGAAAGACGTCGTGAAGGAGATGTGCGCGCTCGGCATGGCCGTGGACGTTTCCCACCTGAGCGATGCCGGGATCGACGACGTGCTGAGTATCGCCGACCGGCCGGTCTTCGCTTCGCATTCCAACGCGCGCGCGGCGTTTGAATCGCCCCGTTCGCTCGTGGATGAGCATATCGCTGAGATCGCGCGGCGCGGCGGCGTAGTAGGGATAAACTTTTACGATAAGCAGCTCACGTCGAACGAGCGCGCCTGTATTCACGACATCGTGGCGCAAATCGAGCATGTCGTGCGCGTGGGTGGTATCGACAGCTGCGCGATAGGTTCCGACTTTGACGGGATGAACCGTTATCCGCTGGACCTCCGGCACAGCGGCGATTTCCCGAAACTGTGCTGCGCGCTGGAGCAGTCGGGGTTTTCGCAGCAGGACGTCCGGAAGATCATGTACGAAAACCTATTCCGCTACATCTCGCAGTTCATTTGACCCAAAAGGGTATACCGTCATAAAAAAGCATCCTCTGCAGAAATCGCAGAGGATGCTTTTTTGTATGCGTTTTTCTTCAGCGTGCGGTAGAACCGCCGTCGACCATCAGCATGTGACCGGTAACGTAGGAAGATTCGCGGTCGCACGCCAGGAACAGCGCGGGCCCTACGATCTCTTCCGGTTCCATCCAGCGACCCATCGGCGTCCCGTCGGCGACTTTGCCGTGCATCGTTTCATGTTCATACGCTTCGTTCGTCATGCCGGTACGGCAAAAATACGGGCAGATGGCGTTGACGCGGATTTTGTCTTTCGCGTAATCGATGGCGATCGTGCGCGTCATATTCGCGACCGCGCCCTTTGAAGCGCAATAGACCGTCTCCATCCGCAGCGCGCGCACGCCGCCGACGGAGCAGATATTCACGATATTCCCGCCGCCGCCCTGCGCGAGGAACTGACGGATGGCGTGCATGCAGCCGTTGTATACGCCTTTGGCATTGACTCCCATCACGCGCTCCCACTCGTGATCGTCCAATTCGTCGATGCGCGCCCAGCGCGGCCCCACGCCGGCGTTGTTCACGAGCGTGTCGATCCGCCCGTAGGTTTCCGCCGCGGTGCGGATGAGCGCCGCGACACTGTCTGAATCGGTCACGTCGCAGACGACGAAGATCGCCTCTCCGCCGAGCCTGCGAATCGCCGCGTCCGTGTTCTCGTTCGGATATTTGGTTTCATGCGCGCCGGGGGAGGGCTGAATGTCCGCGCAGACGATCTTTGCGCCCTCGGCTGCGAAACCGAGGGCGATCTCCCGGCCGAAGCCGGAACTGGAACCTGTGATGACGGCGATCTTGTTTTCCAAACGTCCCATATGCCGCTCCTTACTTATAGGGGTTTTCCAGTACCATCGGGATGTCCCAGCCGCGGAAGGCATAGGGACGGAAGGCTTCCGGATCCACCGTAGTGAGCACGCCGCCCTTCTGCAGCGAAATGTGCTCGGCGACGGAGAACGTCGCGCCCAGTACTTTGACCACTTCGATCTCTGCAAGCGGGTCCTGCGCCGACCAGCGGTAGATGAGATCCGCACTGCCCATAACGCCGGGCTTTGCTTTGCGGATGGAAGGCGCGAGCGTCAGTTCGGGATCGAACTGGCACCAGCGCTTGCCGCTGACGTCGGGGATCCAGCGGAAGTTGAAGGAGTTGTTCAGCGCGTAACCGTCCGCGCCGGGCTTGTTGAAGATTTTGGAGACCGCTTCCGTAAGCTCGGGATCGTTCGGCTTGCCGTCGAGGCGGGCGTGAATCTCCATGAACGTCGTGCCGTGCCGTTCGACGGAACCGTAAGCGTAATCGCCGGTGCAGTAGAATTCAATGTTGGACATCTTCTTGGGGAAGCCCCAGCCTTCACGGCCGGCTACCATTCCCATATCGCCGTCGACGGGCATTGCCAGCACATAGCAGCCGTAAACGTCTTTGTAGCGGCAGGGAATCAATAATCCGCCTTCCTTGTAGGGAAAGCCGAAGTTTACCGTCGTGTAATCGGTGAAAAACGCGACCGCATACGGCTCATCAATGGGCGTAAGCGGCTCCGGCAGCACATGACGGATGATCTCGGGTTTTGTGCGGTAGAATACGTTCAGCAGGGGAACGTTGTAAAAGTCTGCGTCGTGCTCGCTCAAAAAGGGTGACATAATCTTGGGGTCGCGTACAAAACTCATAACAAAACCTCCCTATGAAACGGACGTGTAGAGATAGGATGAGAAACATTTGATTTCATTGTAAAGCACGTAAAGGGATAAGTCAATCGGCAGAGCTTTCAGCAGTTTTCTTTTTGCTTCTGCATGTTTTCGCGCGCGACGGCGAGCATGAGCTTGAGGCGGTTTTCCTGATTGACGCGCGTGGCGCCGGGATCGTAATCGATGGGAACGATGTTGGCGTTTTTGCGCGTGGCGCGAATCTTTCGGATCATGCCCTTGCCGATGATGTGGTTGGGGAGACAGCCGAATGGCTGGACGCAGACGATGTTTTCGTATCCGAGGTCCACGAGATCTAGCATTTCCGCAGGCAGCAGCCAGCCTTCGCCCATCTTGTTGCCGTGGCCGATCAGACCGTCGGCCAGTTTGCGCACATGCGCAAAAGTCGAAGGCCCGACGAAACCGTATGCGGAAACGGTATCCGCCATCGTCCGGAGGAAGCCGTCAAAGTATTTGGAGAGAATGCGTGCGCCGACGGATTTTAAGTACCCGCCGCCGTAAAGAGTATGATCGTCGATCGCATTTTCCACGCAATGCTGCACAAACCCCAGCAGACCGGGGATCATCACTTCGCAATCCTGTGAAAGCAGGAAATCCTCCAAATGGTTGTTGGCAAGGCCGGAGTATTTGGCGTAGATTTCGCCGACGATGCCGACCTTGATCTTCTCCGTGCGCTCGACGGGGATTTCCGCGAACGAACGTGTGATTTCCACAAAGTACTTTCGTATGCTGCGCCCCTGGTACGCTTTGTGGCGGTTGAACAGCGCCGAAAGCTTCTCGATCCACTCCTCCGCCAGCGCGAGACTTGCGCCGTGCTCGATCTCATAAGGCCGGGTCTGGTTGTAGAGGAGCATGATGATGTCGCCGTAAAGAATGGCCGCCAGCGCCTTAAAGAGCATGGGCAGCGTGAAGCGGAAGCTCGAACCTTTTTCGAGACCGGAAAAATTGAGCGACAGCACAGGAATATTGCCGTAACCTGCGCGTGCGAGCGCCTTGCGAAGGAGCGACAGGTAGTTCGACGCGCGGCAGCCGCCGCCGGTCTGCGTGATCATCAGCGCGGTGTGGTCGAGGTCATACTTGCCGCTGTTGAGCGCGTCGATCATCTGACCGATGACGAGCAGCGCCGGATAGCAGGTGTCGTTGTGGACGTATTTCAGGCCGCACTCCACGACCGCGGGGCTTTCGTTGTCCAAAAGCTTCGCGTGGTAGCCGTACTGCTCGAATATGTTCCTCAGGAGCATGAACTGGAACGGCACCATGGACGGCAGCAGCAGCGTGTATTCGTGATGTATGGCGTGATAATCGATCTTCTTCATAGGAGCCTGCACTTCCTTTATACCTGATGACCCGTTGCGGCGAGGAGACTGCGGATGCGGATGCGGACGGCGCCGAGGTTGGTGATCTCGTCGATCTTGATCTGCGTGTATATATTCCCCGTGCGCTCCACGGTCTCGCGCACCTCGTCGGTAGTGATGGCGTCTACGCCGCAGCCGAAGGACACCAGCTGCACCAGATACATATCGTCCTCCGTGGCGATGCGGTGCGCGGCCGCGTACAGGCGCGCGTGGTACGTCCACTGATTCAATACGTTGGTGGGTCTGCGCACCGCGCCCGTGCACACCGAATCTTCCGATACCACAACTGCGCCGAACTCGCAGAAGAGCTGATCGATGCCGTGATTGACCTCCGGGTCCAGATGATAGGGCCGACCGGCCAATACGATGATCGGGAGTTTTTTTTCGTGCGCGATCGCAATGAATTTTTCGCCCTGTTCGCGGATGGTGCGCATGTGCTGCTGATAACAGTCCGCAGCCGCCGCTGCGGCGGCGCGTACTTCACGAAGCGTCAGATCCGGCGCAATGGTTTGCAGTATCGGCAGCATTTTCTTGGGGAAATCCCGCTTGCGATGCGGGGCAATGTAATCGTAAATGAACCGAACATCCTTCAGTTCGGGCACGTTTGCCGCGATCACTTCGGGGTAATAGGCAACCACAGGACAGTTGTAGTGGTTATGCCCCAGGTGTTCGTCAAAATTGTAGCTCATGCACGGATAGAAGATCGTTGGCACATCGGCCTTGATCAGCGCGTCGATATGCCCGTGCATGAGTTTGGCGGGGAAGCATACCGTGTCGGACGGGATGGTGTGCTGCCCGTTGAGATACAGCTTGCGGCTCGACAGCGGGGAAGTAACGACTTCAAAGCCCAAGCGGGTGAAGAACGTGTGCCAGAAGGGCAGAAGCTCGTAGAGGTTCAGCCCCATGGGGATGCCGATCTTGCCGCGCCTGCCGGGCACCGGCCGGTATTTTTTCAGCAGGGAAAGCTTAAAATCGTACATGTTGTACGTTTCCGCTTTTTTATTGTGGTCGCTGACCGGACGCGAGCAGCGGTTGCCGCTGATGAAGGAGCGTCCGGTGCCGAAATGATTATAGGTGAGCATGCAGTGATTCGCGCACAGCTTGCAGGGCGTCACGCTCACTTCATGCGTGAAGGAGGCGAGCGCGTCCGGCCCTAAGAGCGTGCTGGCTGCATCGGGCACGTGCGCCTGCGCCCAGAGAGCCGCGCCGTATGCGCCCATCAGTCCTGCGATGGACGGGCGGATGACGTTCTGGTTGAGCTCCATTTCAAACGCGCGCAGAACCGAATCGTTCAGGAACGTTCCGCCCTGTACGACGATGTTCTTTCCCAGACTGTCAGCAGAAGGCGCGCGGATCACTTTGTAGATCGCGTTTTTCACGACGCTGATGCACAGCCCCGCGGCGATGTTCTCAAGCGAAGCGCCGTCCTTCTGCGCCTGCTTGACGGATGAATTCATGAATACCGTGCAGCGGGACCCGAGGTCGACCGGCTTATCCGCAAACAGTCCGAGCTGCGCGAACTCGGAAATATCCATTCCCATGGCGTTGGCGAACGTTTGCAGGAAGGAACCGCAGCCGGAGGAGCAGGCCTCGTTTAAGAATATGCTGTCGATCGCGCCGTTGCGGATCTGGAAACACTTGATGTCCTGCCCGCCGATGTCGATGATAAAGTCCACGTCCGGCCGGAATTTTTTCGCGGCGGTAAAGTGCGCCATCGTCTCCACGATGCCCATATCCACGCCAAAGGCGAATTGGACGAGCTGTTCGCCGTAACCGGTCACGGCGCTCGAACGGATGGGAATGTGGGGATAGCGCGTATAAAAGTCGCGGAGAAAATCCAGTACGATCGGCGTGGGATTGCCGCTGTTGGTGAGATATCGCGTGTAGAGCATGTCGCCGTCTTCGCTGATGACGACGGCTTTGACGGTCGTCGAGCCCACGTCGATGCCCAGGTACCCCTGGCCGCGGTAACCGGCGGGGTCGATCAAAGGCACCGTGCTCTGCGCGTGGCGCTCACGGAACCGTTCGTATTCATCCCGATCGGCAAACAGCGGCGCACAGGCGAGATACGTGTCGGCCGCGCTGTAATGCTCGATCGCCTGAATCATCCGCTCAAGGCTTTTTTTCTCGTTCTCGCGCGCGGCGAACGCGGCGCCGAGCGCGACGTAATACAGCGCGTCCTCGGGGCATATGCCGCGGGTTTTTAAGGTGCGGTCAAACTCTTCGCGAAGCTGGGAAAGGAAGGAGAGCGGGCCGCCGAGATACAGCACGTTCCCGCGGATGGGACGGCCCTGCGCAAGGCCCGAAATGGTCTGGTTGACGACCGCGGCAAATATGCTCGAACAGATGTCCGGCTTGCGCGCGCCCTGATTCAGCAGCGGCTGAATATCGGATTTCGCGAATACGCCGCAACGGGAAGCAATCGTGTACTGCTTCTCATGCTGCGCGGCGAGATGATCCATTTCTTCCACGCTCACGCCGAGAAGAGTCGCCATCTGGTCGATGAACGCGCCGGTGCCGCCCGCGCAGGAGCCGTTCATGCGCACTTCGATCCCGCCGGTCAGGAAAAGGATCTTCGCGTCTTCGCCGCCCAGCTCGATCACGACGTCCGTGGCGGGCATGAAACGGCTGACCGCGATGCGGGTCGCGTATACTTCCTGCACGAAAGGCAGCTCGCACCGCTCCGCGATGCCCATGCCGGCGGAGCCCGACACGCACAGCTGTACGTCGTCTATGTCGGGGAATTGCTCCTGCACCTGCCTCAGCGCGGTTGCGGTCTGCTCTGCGATTTTGGAATAATGCCGCTGGTAGGAGCGGTATACGATACGTTCATCGGCATCGCGCACGACGCATTTGAGCGTGGTCGAGCCAACGTCTAAACCGATTGCATACGACTTATTTGTCAAGTCTTCCATGTCGTGATACACAGTTCTCCCATTTGATTGAAATCTGTTAGAAATTATAACATATTGTTGCGGCAAGTAACAAGCGACAGCGGTTATAAATTGTTGTAAACGCTGTGAAACGATGCCGATTCTGTAAAAACAGTTGCCTTGTTTTCCCATTTGAGATATACTAACTATTGTATGCACAATCAGTCAAATTGTGCCGAACCGACAGATGCGATGAATGAGGAAAGGTGACAAAGGATATGTACACTGGTGGTGGAATCATAAAAATCTTTGCCGGACGGGCAGGGCAGACGTTTGCCAAGAGGATGTGCGAGTTTCTCGGCACACAGCTCGGCGATGCGGAAACGATCGTATTTTCTGACGGAAATATTTTTGTCCGTGTGAACGAATCTATTCGAGACAAAGATGTGTACATTGTTCAGCCGATCGGCTTGAGCCCGAATGACGAACTGGTGGAGCTCTTGTTCTGGATCGACGCTTTCAAGCGCGCGAGCGCGAACTCCGTAACGGCGATCATCCCTTATTTCGGATATGCAAAAGGCGACAAGAAGGACGAACCGCGCGTGAGCATTCGCGCGCGCGTCTGTGCGGACTGCATCGAAGTTGCGGGCGTGGACCGCGTGCTGACGATGGACCTGCACAGCCCGCAGGTGCAGGGATTTTTCAATAAACCGGTGGATCACCTTTACGCGCAGTCGCTCCTGTGCGAATACGTCCGCCGTGCGGGGATCGTGGATGACGATCTGGTCGTCGTTTCCCCCGACGCCGGCTTTGCAAAACGCGCGCGTCTGTTCGCGATGGAGCTGGACAGGCCGGTCGCGATCGGCGACAAAACACGCTCCGGGCATGACGAAAAAGCGAAAATACTGGAGATCATCGGCGAGGTCAAGGACAAGAACTGCCTGATCGTAGACGATTTTTCGATCTCCGGCGGCACGATCATCGACATCGCGCACGGCCTGAAGGATAAGGGCGCGAAGAAGATCTACGCCTGCCTTTCGCACAACATCCTGAACGAAAAGGGCGTAAGGCGCGTGGAAGAAAGCCCCATCGAGTTTGTCGTTTCTACGGATACCGTCGACGGCTATCTGCGGTACTCGTCGCCCAAGATCCGCACGATCTCCGCTGCGCCGATGTTCGCACAGGCGGTCAAGATCATCCACGACCGTCAGCCGATGAGCACGATGTTCGATCCGAAGGAACTGAAGCGGATGCTGGATATGAGCTTTGTGAGCCAAACGAGCCTGATTTAACGAAACGGAATACGATAAAAGACAATGCCGAACGGGCATTGTCTTTTTGTTTTATGCAGATCGCTTTTTTCTTCTGGCAATCACGAGATGCCGGATCAGAAGGATGAGCAGAGCTCCCAGCACGCAGCCGAGCACGTTCAGGCCGGCTTCCTCGAAGGAACAGTGCCGTCCGGGGATGGCGGCTTTGCGTATTTCGTCCACTACGGCGATCACGGCGCATACCGCCAGCGTACACGCCCACGCGGCAGTGTGCCCTTTTTGGGGGAAGGTCGCTGCCGCCGCGCCGCATGCCAGGACGCCAAGCAGGAAGTAAACGGCGATATGCGCCGCCGTGCGCAGCGCGAGGTGGAAGACTGATATGCCGCCTTCCGTAAGACCCAGAAGCCGCCCGAAGAACCTCGCGATGCTCAGGCTGAGGCCGGCGGTCTCTTCGCCGTTCTGCGACGATAAAAACAGGACTACGGCCAGCCACGCAAGGGCGAGGGCCCAAAGCAATATGCGGATAAAATAACGTGTTTTCATGCGAATGACACCCCTCTGCGGCCGCTGTTACTGCGCGATCCAGGACGTCACGTAACTCGTGTCCGGCGGCAGCCGGAGATCGGCGGGAAGGCACTTCTCAAACTTCCCGTCAAGACCGTTTTCCAGAGCCGTCAAATGGAAATGGCAAATCGCGATCCCAAGATCGATCCTCTGCATATCGACATTTCCGGCGCCGGTCGTGCCGGGAGAATGCTTTATGAAAAAGTGGAACGCGTTGCCGCGGCGCACGACGCGCCAGGGCTGTTTGTTGACCGCCGACGGGGCAAGCCGCAGCATTTCCAGCGGCAGCGCGTATTCGCCGGCGTCCGCCTGCACAAGAGGCGTTTCAAAGGTATCTGAGAAAAACAGCTTTTCCCACGGAACCCGCGCGTCGGCCTTCAACGAACGGCGGAACACCTTTTCGACGGCCCGCTTCCTCGCGGCGGGATAGCCGATGGGGGAGATGATCGGGAACAGCTCGTTTTCGCCGATCTCGATCGCTTCGGCGAACGCGCTTCGGTTGAATGTGCCGCCGAGCCAGCAGGAACCGAGGCCGAGGCTCGTCGCGTAAAGGAGCAGCTGCTCAAATTCATACCCCAGCGCTTCCGGCGCGCATTCCTCGTTGAGAACGGTCACCGCCAAATACAGGTTTGCGCCGCTGATCGCGCCGTATGTGCCGAGCTTTTCGCCCTTTTCGGCAGTCTGCTTTTCAACGAACTGCACACGGATGTGCGGCCCGAGCGGGTTTTGAAGCGAGGCCGCGTACGCGAGAAGCTTTTCCCTGACGTCGTCTTCCACGGGACGCTTGTCGAAGGAGCGTGTGCTATAACGCTTGCGAATGGCGTCTTGAACGGAAAACCCGATTGTCATGTTGCATTACCTCAATTTTTAAGCTAATCAAACTGTAACACAGAACCATGGCGCTTGTAAAATATAAAAAGCGCGTCCGAAGGCGCGTGGTTCGCGAAAATAGTGTTCTTTACGGGAGATATGCGCGATGCTGAAGGATGCGCGCCGGTATCCCGCTGCAGACCGGTTTTTCCGCGGGGATCCCCGCGAGTCAAAAACTTCCGTGTCTGCGTTCGGAAGGATGCCTGCGGCAATCATACGGTTTTTTCTATTTCGGAAGAGGAGGTCTGCGCAACCGGACGCGCGGCCGCCATCTAATACAAAAGTCCGTTTTGTATTAGAGCATGGTTTGTTCCTTCCGCATCTGCCGTTTTGATCGCGTATAGTTTTTCCGCGAATGCGGCAAACTATCCTTGAAATCTGAAAGCAGGAGGGAACCCATGAACGATAATTGGAACAACCAGAATCAGCGGAATAACCAGAACAACCAGAACCAGAGGAACAAACAGAACGACCAGAATAGGCAGAACGACAAACGCAGCAACTGGTAACCGCACTGCGCGGCAAGGGAAAGCCCGACTCCGGTCGGGCTTTTCCTTGTCTTTATGAAAGGTATCCATGATAATTTCGGAAATCCGGCGTCATGTCCCGGTGCGTTCCCATCGCCGATCAAGGCCTTTTCACGGATCGTTCCGACCATTGCGCCCTTCGCTTTATCAAACAAGCAGGGACTAATTGACGGCCGATTCCTAGTCCTCGTCCTCCTGAAACATCTCCGGCTTCAGAACTTGCTCCCCGTTCGGATAATACGCCATTTCCGCCAACGTTACGTTGTGTATCTCCGTGTACCGTTTCAATACTTGACTGATCTCCGCCAAGTCCAGATTTTTCGATGTTGTTATTGCGATCTGCGCCTCTCTCGGATCTTCGATTTCCAAGAGCCTTTTGACTGTCGCTTCCTTGGATTCCAATTGCTGCCTCCTAAATCCTCCGTCAGTACGCTTTTCGGCTTCAAAGTTGGTTATTTCTCCTTCGATTCTCCCAGTATCCCGTTTTCTCCTATATAAGTTCTCCTTGAAGTGATTCACTTCCTCCTTTTTTCATGCAACCGAACAGGCATTTTCGGAGTTTTAGTGATATGCTGAAAGAAATGAAAAAATTCGCGTGCCTCATCTGTTATATCAGCGAAAGGAGAATGGCATGGTCGATTCACACGCGCGCAATGATGATATTCGGAATGTCGTGACGATGTACCGCGACAGCCTGCTCCGCTTGGCATATGCATATTTGAAGAATCACGCCGAGGCCGAGGACGTGGCACAGGACGTATTCGTAACATATATCAAAAAGACGCCTGTATGCGAAACCGAAGCAAAGAGAAAGGCGTGGCTGATGCAGGTGACGGTGAACAAGTGCAAAAACATACTCGGGTCAGCGTGGAAGAAGCGCACGGTTGCGATGACGGACGATCTGTCGTACATGCCGCCCGCCAACGCGCATGTGATAGAGAGCGTGTTGGCGCTCGATGAAAAGTATCGCGTTCCCATACACCTGTTCTATTACGAAGGATACTCGATCGGCGAGATCGCGCAGATGCTCGGCGTAAAGGCCGCGACCGTAGGGACTTGGCTTGCAAGGGGAAGAAGCCTTCTGAAGGACATAATAGGAGACGATGATGATGAGTAAAAAATACTGCGATTCGCTGAAAATGGTGCGGTTCAGCGAGGACTTTGACGAAAAGACGATCGCGGCGATGGAAAAAGCGGAGAAACGCAGCCGCGCAGGGAAGCGCTTCAGGTGGCAATACGCGGCAGCGGCGGCCTGCGTCGCTCTCGTCGCGTTCGGCGCAGTTTTTTACGCGGCGCGCACGAACAACACTCCGGAGACGCCCGCGCAGCCGCAGGCGACGGCGCCGGTACAGCAGGTGAGCAGCCCCGCGCTTTATCGGGGAACGACGCTGCTTTTAAGCATCAACCCCGACGTGGAATTTGAAGTGGATGAAAACGATAGGATCCTGAGCGTCACCGGCAAGAACGACGACGGCGTCGCGCTGATCGACGGCATCGATTTTACCGGATATACGTTCGAGAACGCCGCGATCGTCGTGGTGAACAAGCTGATCGAAAAGAACTATATCAACGTAAAAGACGTGGAAAAGACCATCCGGCTGTCCGTGAGCGGGGAAAACAGGCGCGACGACCTGATCGAATCGATGTCGGAGATCATCAAAGCGGCAGCCGTGCCGTATGAACTCGACGTGAACACCGTGCGCAGGGACGATACGGAAATGGAGATCGTCCTGCTCAGCCCGCAGGAGCCGGACACGCATGAGAACGAGCTTGCGCCGGCGGATCCGGATGATCTTCCGACGCGCATGGAGATCGAATTTGAACTTACCGGCAACGTCAATCGCCCCGAGGATATCGGCTGGCAGGGCGAGGGCGACGCGCGGGTGTTCCAGATGGGCGTAACGGAAGTGGAAGACGTCATCCTGCGCATGTACGGCGCGGAGACGCAGGCCGCAAGCGAGATCGTGGGCTTCGATACCGCCGGTGAATGGCTGAGCGCGTCGGTCCTCGAAGTCACGCATGCGCTGATCCGAAAAGAGTACATTGCGGACGGCAACGCGGGGCAGATCGTGATTCGCCTCCCGCGCTGCACGGCGGAACAATACGCAAAAACGAAAGAACTGGTATCCCTGATGCTGGAGGAGGCCGGGCTTTCGCTGGAGGTGCGCGAAGTGAACGGCACGGATACTTTGTCGATCGTTCCGGCGGAGAAAGGCGAGCCTCGCGAAGAAGCGGAATACACCATGGAGGAACTCATGGACGCCAAGCTGAACAAAGACATTGGCAAAGTCACGGAGCTTCAGATGCGCATATTGTCCCTGGCGTATACGCGCGACGGCGCGCTCGAAAAGCTGAGGCCGCGTTACTGGGCGGTGATCCCGAACTTTGTGGGCATGAGCGAGGAAGAGGCGGTGGCGCTCTGTACGATGTCCGGGTTTATTCCGCACATCGTTTACGAGCAGCTCAGCTGGGGCGGTTTCTCCGAGGAGGATATCGGAAAAGTCATTTATCAGGACTGCACGTCCGGCTTTGCCTACGAGGTCGGCATGGGGCTTCAGCTGAACATTGTAGTCAGAGATCAGGAAAACACGATACAAAAATAGCCGGATGAAGCGTGCTCTTGAGTAAGGTTTTACAGAAGACACGCTGACTGCTTAAGGAAAACGATGCGGTACTGCCAGGCGCCGCATCGTTTTTTGCGGTTGGGAAAGAGGTATTTGACGGCAGATGCGAGATACTATATGATTACGGTGCATAGGATCGCGGAAGCAGCTTTGAAAGGGGAGAAGCGCTGTGTATTGTCCAAAATGCAAAAAGGTGTTCGACGGCGGTATCTGTCCGGCTTGCGGAAATAAAAAGGTTCGCGAGCCTGCGGCCGACGACATATGCTTTCTCGTCGAAAAAGAACAGGTTTGGAGCGATATGCTGGCGGAGGTGCTGGAACAGAACGGGATACCTTTCCTTAAAAAGGGCAGACTGGGCGCCGGAATGGCGATGAATGTCGGCCCGCTTTTTGAACGCTGCCGGTTTTATGTTTCCTATGACATGCTGGAAAGGGCGAGAGACATTGTAGACGGCCTCTTCAGCGGCCCGGCAGACGGCGAGGATATCGATTGAGGATGCGGAAGAAGCGGAGAAAAGGGGGAATCCTTGCTCCGCTTTTTTATTGGCGGGCGATGCTTTTCGACCGAATGACGAAAGAGAAAAGGGAAGCCGGGCATTTTCCCGTTTCTGGGAAAAGCTGTTGATTTCTCCACGTCTGAATGACATAATAATTTAGATAGGTGACGTGAAATCGCAGGGCGAAAATGGGACACACGTCAAACGCAGCCACAGATAGGACAAAAGAAGCCGGAACTTTGACGTTCGGCGATAAAGCGCGGACACCTTGGTTCCTTTGACGATATGACGCAGAAAAGCGAGGCGGTACGATGAGGTTTTTTCACGGAATTAAGCTCGGCGGATTACAGCAGAAGATATTCAATCTGATACTCATATTCTTTGTTGCACTGATCGGCGTTTTCATCGCCGTGAGCGTATACCAGCAAAACAACCTTTCCAGCATCGTCGAGGATTCGAGTGCAAAGCAGCAGGCCTCTATTACCGAGGTCTCCGAAGCGACGATGGAAGCCATCCTCTCTGCTTCCATGACGAAAACCACCGCTTTGCAGGCGCGCATCGCCGACGACCTTTTTGGCGAAGTGCGTTCCGACGTGCAGACGCTTCAGACGTTTGCTGCTGAGCTGTTCGCGCGCGCAGACCGCTTTCCCGCGCATCCGTATGCCGCGCCGGACAAGGCGAACGACGGCGTGCCGTCCGTGCAAATGCTGCACGAACCCGGCGTCGACCCCGACGCTTCCGAAAGCCTGGGGCTTGTCGCCAACATGAGCGAAATCATGCTTTCGATGTATGAAAGCTCGAATAAACTGAATTCCTGCTTTATCGGCACCGAGGACGGTTGCATTCTTTTCGTGAACGACCGCGCGGGCGCGTATTTTGATGAAAACGGTGCGTCCGTTGATTTTGAGGTGCGCGACCGCCCGTGGTATAAGCAGGCTGCCGCCGCCGGGGAACTGATCTTCACCGGTGTTGAATTGGACGCGTTCACGGACATTCCCGGGCTTGTCTGCGCCGCACCCGTATACTGCGACGGAAAACTTGTCGCGGTCGTCGGAGCGGACGTTTTCCTCACCGCGATAAGCGATTATGTCAATAATACCACCGATAACGGAGGCTTCGTCTGCGTGGTGAGCGAAAACGGGCAGCTTTTGTTCTCCCCGAAAACGGAAGGCACCTTTAAGCCGGACCTCGCGGCAAACGCCCCCGATCTCAGGCAAAGTGAAAACGCGCAGCTTGCGCAGTTTGTGACGGACGCGCTTGCCGGGAATACCGGGCTCATGACGATCACCGTCGACGGGAAAGAGTATTACATGTCCGGCGCGCCGATGGGAACGGTGGGCTGGGCCGGCATTTCGGTGATGGATAAAGAGCTTACCTCTCAGCCGACCGCAGCAATGCTGGAAAGCTACGACAGAATCAACGCAAGCGCGCTTGATGTGTATCGCACCAGCGCGAGACGCTCCGCACAGACCTTCATCATCCTCGTGGTCGTTCTCATCATACTTGCCATCCTTGGCGCGCTGCTTGTGGCGTCGCGGGTGGTAAAGCCCCTGGAACATATGACGCGGCGCATCAACGCGCTCAGCGGTGAGGACGCCGTGTTTGAGATGGAAAAAATATACCGGACAAAGGACGAAATACAGGTTTTGGCCGAATCCTTTGCGGCACTTTCCGGCAAAACGCGGGATTACATCAAAAAGATCACGGAAATTACCGCCGAGAAGGAGCGGATAGGTACGGAGCTTGCGCTGGCGACGCGCATACAGGCGGACATGCTGCCGAACATCTATCCGGCCTTCCCCGATCGGGCGGAGTTCGACATTTACGCAACGATGGATCCGGCGCGCGAGGTGGGCGGCGACTTCTATGATTTCTTCCTCGTGGACGACGATCATCTTTGCATGCTCATCGCCGACGTTTCCGGCAAAGGCATCCCCGCGGCGCTGTTTATGATGGCGTCCCGTATTATCCTCGCCAGCAATGCCAAACTGGGCAAATCCCCTGCGGAGATACTGGAGTACACCAATGAAACGATCTGTCAGAACAACCGTGAAGAAATGTTCGTCACGGTTTGGCTGGGGATCCTCGAGCTTTCCACCGGCAGGCTTATCGCTGCCAACGCGGGCCACGAATACCCGGTGCTGATGCAGGCGGGCGGCGCATTCGAGCTTGTCAAGGATAAGCACGGATTTGTCATCGGCGGCATGGAGGGAATGAAGTATAAGGAATATGAACTGCAGCTCCGGCCCGGTGCAAAGCTGTTCCTTTACACCGACGGCGTACCGGAGGCAACGAACGCGGAAAACGAGCTCTTCGGTACGGAGCGCATGCTCGCGGCGCTGAATGAAAACGTCGGCGCGTCGCCGGAAGAAATGCTGAAGAACGTCCGGCGCGCCGTGGACGACTTTGTGAAGGATGCGGAACAGTTTGACGACCTGACTGTGTTGGGGATGGAGTATAAAGGAGGCCAGTTATGAGAGAAGTGAGCGGAAGCGTTACGGAGAATACGGTAAAGATCGCCCTGTCCGGCAGGATCGATTCCAACAACGCGCGCAGCGTGGAGGAGGAGATCATGCGTTTGACGGCGGGCAAAGAAGCCCTGCCGATCATCATCGACGCGCAGGAACTGGAATACATTTCCAGCGCGGGGCTGCGGGTTCTTCTGCATCTGAAAAAGACAAGCAAGGATCTTCGCATAACGAACGTGAGCAGCGAGGTGTATGAGATTCTCGATATGACGGGGTTCACGCAGATGATGCCCGTAGAAAAGGCGTACCGCGTTGTCTCCGTCGAGGGCTGCGAGGAGATCGGACGCGGTGCGAACGGAACGATTTACCGCATCGATCAGGATAATGTGGTGAAGGTCTACAACAACGCTAATGCGCTTGCCGAAATCCAGCACGAGCGCGAGGTTGCCCGCATCGCGCTGGTCCTTGGCATCCCTACCGCGATCTCTTACGACGTGGTGCGCGTCGGCGACAGCTACGGATCGGTATTCGAACTTTTGAATGCGAGTTCTTTCTCGAAGATACTCGAAACGTCGCCGGAAAAGATGGACTGGTGCGTCAAAGAGTACACAGACATGCTGAAAAAGATTCACGGCACCCTCGTTCCGGAGGGTAAGCTGCCCGATATGCGCGAGCGGGCGCTTGTCTGGGTCGAGTATGTGCGGGACGTCCTCCCCGCCGAGGCGGGGGATAAACTTGTTTCTTTGGTGCGCGATGTGCCGCACGATGACCACATGATACACGGCGATTACCACACAAAGAATCTGGAACTGCAGGGCGACGAGGTGCTGCTGATCGATATGGACACCCTCGCTGTCGGCCATCCGATTTTTGAACTGGCAGGTATATTTAATTCCTTTATCGGGTATTACGAATATGACCACGAGGCCATCAAAGACTTCCAGGGCTTTGATTTTGAGACCGCCACGATCTTCTGGAAGAAGTTTTTGGCGGCGTATCTGGGAACGGAGAATGCGCAAAAGCTGCAAGAAGTCGAAAACAAGGCCCGTGTGCTGGGGTATGCCCGCATGATCCGCCGCGCGTGCCGCCGGAATGGGATGGAAACCGAGGAGGGACGCGCGCAGATCGAGCTTTGGAAGGGAGAATTGCTCGATCTTCTCAAGACGACCGACACCCTGCTTTTTACCGCTAACGAGCTGGAACTGGAAGCCGAAACCGAGAATCTTTCGCAGGTGCTTTCCTTTATCGAACGGCATCTGGACGAAGTCGGCTGCTCGCCGAAAACGCAGATGCAGATCGCGGTCGCCGCAGAGGAGATATTCGTAAACATCGCGAATTATGCGTACGCGCCGGACATTGGGAAAGCTACGGTGCGCGTCGAGGTCACGAAGGACCCGATCACCGTGACGATCACGTTCATGGATAACGGCAAGCCGTTCGATCCCACGAAGAAGGCAGATCCCGACGTATCGCTCCCCGCACAGGAGCGCGACATCGGGGGACTTGGTATATTCATGACGAAAAAGATCATGGACGACGTGAGTTATGAGTACTCCGAAGGGAAGAATATTCTGACTCTGAAAAAAGATATCCAATGATAAACGAGCCGGCCGCCAACGATCTGCATATCCACACCACCGTCGCCGACGGGACGGATTCACCCGGCGAGCTCAGAGAACCCGTAAAGGAAGCCGGGATAGGGCTGTTTTCCGTGACGGAGCACGATGCGGTAAAGGGCTGC
>JAEEGL011872880.1_pt1 | contig 60211 bp, 59 predicted proteins | sample 9134231 | NCBI WGS metagenome assembly JAEEGL01 (sample SAMN16246548, study PRJNA631951) | gut metagenome | biome: gut microbiome; feature: rumen; material: fiber-attached | host: Bos | place: Iran: Karaj | collected 2018-10
GAATAACTGACTCCAAAAGTGCTAGTGATGTTTCTTATAGAGATATTCCCTATGTAGCACCACCGAATCATGCTTATAAATGTAAAGTTGAATGTTACAGAGTAGGAGAAGAAGAAAGCGACGGTCCGTATGCTGGTCGTAAAAAGGATGCGTGGTACACATCGATTACAGCAATTAAATACCCTAGTCAATATGCTGGTTTAGACATTGTTAGCTATGACATGTCTACTGTTACAATACAACCATATGTTGTCACACCAAAGAAGGTAACAAAACAAGTTCTTAATGCTTGGGGTTATGGTTATCATGAAGTGACAGTCACTGAAAATGTAAGGGAAGCAGCTGGTACTGCACATACGTTTGCTGTAACCTTCCCTAGCAACCATGACAGACAATATGCACACACTTATACATTTGAATGGGATTAATTTATGAAAATTGTTGATATTCTTATTTATAATAACTTCCCACTTCAGACTGAATTATTTATCAAAACTTTTACTAAGAATAATACTTATCCTGAGTATAAGTTCAATTTCGTTATAGTGGGTACTCCTAACATCGAATCTACACTCAGGTATGATAAGTTAGAGATACTGGATGGTTCCTATCGATTCTCATTCTTAGCTAAGATAGATGAATTAATTAAGCTCAAGCATGATTTCTTGATCATTGCAGATGGTAGATGTATGTCACTTAGATCTATCAAGAGAGTACTGGATTCATTAACTACCGTTGATAATGTATCTGGATGGCAGATCTGTGGTGACTATGTATCACCAACATTTCCACTCATCTTCACTTCTGAGTATCGGGTAGTTGACTACTTTGTATTCATCAACTTCGGATTTGCTATATTAAATCCTAAGAACATGTATGATAACAATGTAGAGTTATCTAAGGAATTTATTCCTAGTGATATGAATTTGTATCTAGACAGATATGCATTAAACATGATCTATGATAAGAAAATTATAGAAACTGGATTATATATTGATCGTAATGCTCATTGTAGATATCTTAGTGATAAAAATCCTAATATCTACAATGTAGTTATGGATGTATATAAAACAGATACTGCTTCTGAAATGAATCCGTATGATTATGCAGAGTACTTCATGAGTATTTATCTGGATGAAGCATCAGGTCAATTACGTAATGAAATCTTACGTAGAAAGGATACCATAGGTACTGATCCAGCTACCTTGGTAAAGTTACATAATGACTATATCCTTAACAAAGCAGTTACTTTACGTAACGATGATGAGTTTGAATTAACTATTGCACCTGAAATTGATATTGGAGATCAGGTTTAATTTAGGAGATGTTGTAGTATGATAGTTACAGTATCCGAGATACATTATATCGGCAAAAACAAAAAAGCTATAGAAGTGAAGAATCTAGTGGTAGATGGACATGTTTTCGGTGATCGCATCCTCGATATAGAAAGCAATCTATTCGCTAAGTTGGTAATAGATTATGCAAGAAAAAATAACATCGAGATTACTGAATCTAAGGAATATCCTAGTGATGCAGTATTTGCTGTTAGTGTATTTTCTAATCAAAGAGAAATGGAATTAGAGAAATTCAGTGACATCATGGAATCGAAGATACGGATAACTCCGCAGGAACGTGGCTATGATAGTCCTGAAACTTTGGTATCATATATGTTTTCTAATAATGAACAATATAAAAAAGAAGCAAAAAACTTTATCGAGTGGCGTGATCAAGCTTATGATAAGATCTTCGAGGTCATCAATAAGTTTAAAACAGATGATACCTATAACTTACCAGATCTAGGTGACGTATTTGAAGCCATTGGTCCTGTATACTGGGACAAATAAAAAAGAAACATTTGAGGATATCTACTGGGTAACAGTAGATATCCTTATATATGTTTATGATAAAAAGAGGTACAATTGATTATGTATTATTTTGCAATCTTAACTTCAGATTACTGTAAGTCAGCTGAGATGAGTATGATATCACTATTCAAGTATAACGATATTACACTACATATCTTCGTAGTTGATAGTGGGTATAAGGAAGTACTTGAATACTATCGTGATAAACCTTACAGAGATCATCTTGATATCATTAACATCTATGATGAAGAACACTATACTAAGATATTTAGCTATCCGCATAACCCTTTTCTTTTCGATTCATACAGTGCTCATCTTACACTATGGATGTTCAGGATATTAGACTATATTCCTGAGGATGTGGTATACCGTATAGATCTGGATATACTGTACTTAAACGACATATCTTTACTAGGTAAGTATGATAACACCATGGTTGGTATAGCTGAAACTATGAACAACCGTGAGCTTATTCGTAAGGTAGTACCGAATGAACATTCTACTACATTCCAGATTAATGTTGGATTATGTAAGATGGTTAAGAGTAAGTTTAATCTCAGTAATAGTTTTGAAGAAGAAATGATTAAACGACTGGATGCTGATGCTATCAACTATCTGATACCTGAGCAGGATATACTGAATGAAATAACTTTCGATAAATATAACTACAACGATACTATCATGGTTACTAATTACAATGATGTATTAGACCTAGATGAATCTAAAGATATACTAGGATTTCATTTTAACGGTACTTATGCCAAGCCCTGGAAAATGTATGACGTTACAAGATTACATACTAACAACTTTAACTATGTAGCTAGTATACAGCTGTGTTATGAAGTAACTAAGCACATAGATTTCTTTAGATCTACTGTACTGCTTAATTATAAATTAACACAGAATGTATACCGTAATGCCAAAACACCTAGACAGTTAAAAACTGTTAGAATAGTTAGTCGAATGATAGAGAGAGTAAAATCATGGACATCTTAGATAAGTATTACGTATTTTGTACGTTAGATGAAGGATTAATTGAACCTAGTTATGTATTCTTCCGTACATTATTCAAGCACAATCCTTATATTAAACTACATGTACACTGTATCAATTTTAGTGAAGATAAGTTAAAACAGTATACTGATAACATCAATACTTACTGGAAAGATAACATCGAAATTATACCTGAGCAAATACATATCGGAGTTGATCTATCTGAAAAATTAGCTAACTGTGACGGATGCATGAAACATCCAGATGCATTAATATCTAAGATCATTATAGCTGATAGACACTATAAACCATATATGTTCCATCTGGATCTGGATATGTTAGTAAGAGATGATTTTAGTGAATTGTTTCAGGAATATGAAGAAGAGTTAGTAGGTCATCGTTATAAAGAGACTCCTGATATTAATGCTGGTGTAATGATCATTCATACTACCAGAAATATCAGCACTGATTTGATGGACTACCTACTAGCATATTGGAGAGGTATTAACCAAGTAAAAATGCTAGATGAAGAATATATCCGTAGTCAAAATCTAGTAACTAAATTTATTGATTACAGATATTGTGTTGGTTGTTTAATGAGAACAGGATTTACTACTCGTAATGCTAAGATAGTACACTTTTATGGTGACTTTAAACCATACTACAAATGGGAAGTTCTTCGTGAATATTGCTTATTACTATTACCTTATGCTAAGGAATGGCTGGATGCTTACGATACGTTAGATCCATCACTATTTCCTACTATCTCTCCAATAATAGAACAGCATAGAAACACTATCAACAAATTAGCACCAATATATTTAAAGATGTATAAAAACTACTAGAGGTAGATAATGAAAGAACCAGTTATATGTTTTGCTGTAGGTAATGCTGATTACCTTGATCCCATTATAGTCGCTACTAACTCTTTCGCTGAATATAACCCTGATATACCACTAGTAGTATTTCTCAATGACGGTTCTGCTAAAATATTTCAGGATAAGATTAAATTACCTAATGTTACCTTTAGGAACTGTCATAATGAACAGGTTATAGAGTTCTGTAAGAAACATCATGATGATTTTTCACCAGAAGCATATGCTTTCAGTATAGACAAGATGGCAGATCTATTTGCAGCTAACTATGTACTGGATGTGATGGTAGATGAGTATCGAGATAAGTACGAAGTACTTATCCGATTAGATATGGATGTAATATTTGTTAACAGTATACTACCATCCGTAGAGAAGTTTATAACCTCTAACTACCGTATTGGTGGTATACCTGAAAGTCAAGCATGTTGTCTATATTCACCTAATAAAAACTATCAGAGAATATATGTTGCTGCTTATCTTAATGCGGGTAGTCTAATGTTCAGACTAGATGATCAGACTATTAATGATCATCTACAGAGAAGTATCGATATCATTGAGCATAGTGATTTTCGTCATTTTCATTATCCCGATCAGGATGCGCTTAACAATATCTATGCTAATACTAAAAGTTATGATGCTACTGCTGATGGTTGGTGGATACCAATGTGCAATATGGGTAAAACAAGCACTAATGTGATCTTTATTCATTATGCTAGCACTACTAAACCATTTAACTATACGGATAGCAACGCACTAGATCATATCTTTAGAGATTCTTATCCATACTACTTACAGCAGGCTAAGAAATATAAGTGTTCAGATGAATTCATACATAAGTTAACTACAGTTATAGCCATGTTAAGAAGAGATCCTGCAGTAATTAGAATAGATATATTGCGTTTAAGATTTAAAGTCGCATTTGATGTGCTTATGAAAAATAGAGGTACCTCATGAAATTTTTACCTAAACATTTTAGTGTACCATGCGGAGACACAGTCTCCGTTGTGTTCTATGATGACATCCATACCTTTATCGTAGTGGACAATAACTACGTAGAACCTTCTCTAGTATGCTTGTATAGTTTTCACAAGCATAACCCTGATTTCGTTGTAACTATATATGGTCTTGATTTTTGTGAAGAAGATATCGATAACTATCAGCAACATTTACATGATTTAGGTATAACTACCTATAAAGTTGAAAGTATATCTACTGCTGGTATGAACTTCGATTATAAATGGAATATCTTCTATAGTGACATTATCAACATAATGTCCGCTAAGTTCAAGATCATGGAGAATATTGAAAAAGAAAAATATATTTTATATTTTGATACTGACACCATTTTCACTGATTCAATTAAACCTATGTTCATGGATTTACATCAACGTGAACTACTTGGTGTAAGGTATACTGAAAATAAACCTGAAATTAATTGTGGTATATTTTTAGCTGCTAACTTACATGTTAAATATTACACCATGTACTTAGATTTCTTTAATCAGAATAGATTAAAGTATTTTAATATAGACGAAATGTTCTTAAGTGAAGTATATGAGCACCATATAGTCTACTTACCTAAAGAATACAATACTCATGGGTTTATTACGATAGAACATCCTCGTATGATTCACTATATCGGATCAGTTAAACCATTTATGCATAAAAATTTATCTAATTTCCAGTGTTGTACACCACAGCGATATGCGGATGAATGGTACAAGGTATATTACAAAATAAAGAATAGGCTTAATGCTTCAGAAGACTTTGATAAACAAGTAGCTGAAACTAAAACCTATATAGAAAATCTGGGTAACAGAAGTTTACTCAGACCATTAGAAAATACCATCGATAAGATATTTTGCGCAGGTGTAAAATGCGGAGTCAATGTTTTATCTGCGATAGTTAAACATCTTATTGATAAGTATAATAAAGCGGGGGAACATTGATGAAAGTTGTAACCGGTGGACTGGGTACGATAGGTACTCCGTTAGTCCTTAAATTATTAGAATCTGACAGCGTATGTATAGTGGATAACAAATCTTCCTGTAATCCTAACAACTATGAACTATTACGCAACTGTAACCGTTATGATCATGAATTACTTATTATCGAAGAAGATATTTGTAGATTAGCTGAAATTGATATAGAATTTGATCAGTTGTATAACTTAGCTTGTCCAGCTTCACCTGTTAACTATAAGAAAGATCCATTAGGAGTATTACGTACCTGTACTGAAGGTATGTTTAATATGATCTATATCTGTAAACGTCATGGTGCTAAGATGTTATTTACTTCCACTAGTGAAGTATATGGTAATCCTACTGTTAACCCGCAATATGAAGAGTACTGTGGTAACGTTAACCATCTAGGTGTACGTGGTTGCTATGATGAGGGTAAACGTTGTGCTGAAACTATACTGGTTAATTCTGGTATAAATTACAGCATAGCTAGAGTATTTAACACTTATAGTCGATATAGTGCTGAGAATGATGGTAGAGTACTACCTGAGTTCATACGTTGTGCTAAAGCTAATGAACCATTACGTATCCATGGTACCGGTAATCATACTAGATCGTTTACTCATGTAGACGACACTATAGATGCACTATTTAAACTTATGGCAAGTGATTGTAAGACACCAGTTAATATAGGTAATCCTAATACTGAAATATCTATCAATGAGTTAGCTAAATTAATTATAGGTATAACTGGTAGTAGAAGTCAGATCGTACATGAACCTGATGATGCAGATGATCCTATCTGGAGAAGACCTTACATCAAGTTAGCTGAAACGTTGCTTAACTGGTCACCTAAGGTAGACCTACACGATGGTATAAAATCATTAATTTAGACATAAAACAACATAGTAACTACGCATAGAGGGATACTCCTCTATGCGTAGTAGTTGTTATGTTGTCTATTTAGTATCATTAGGTTTCTGCTTGTTAGAAGGGAAAAAGTACTGCATTAATGACTGTACGGTACAACCTATAACCATACCGCCTATAGTGTCTACTATTTGAGTATTTTCTGGTGGTATCACAAAGAAAGTAATCGTAAAAACATAACCGATAGCAGCTAGTAATAAGATTGCACCAATAATCTTAGCGTATAGTGATTTTCTTGCTTCATTACGATAATTCATCACTAATGCTCGCAACTCTCTATGACTTTTCATAGAGATCTCAATATACGAATAAAGATAATTTTTATATTCACTCTCATATTCCTTAAGAGCTGCTAACTCTATATCGGATAAATGATACAGTTTAGCTACTGTAGTTACATCTACTCCGCTATGAGTAGTTATATCAGACTTAAGTACATAGATGTAGTTTTCTTCTATAGAAGAAAACACTGCAGCGAGTAGATATAAATCCTTATCTATTAATGCTGCGGTATATTCAGATCTAACGGATGTTACTTCATTGCTCATTTCTTTACGTCTGCATTTATGTGTTTAATTAGAGTTTCATCTATACGAGTTATTTCACGCTCATGACGATCTATGTCATCAGATAAATCAGCTAATTTATCTTCATGTGATTTCATCGTTCTACCGAAACTATAACTGATAAAGGCTATAAGTACGGCACACGTAATGATTAGTAAGGTAGTAATAACAACATGCTCATTCATAGGTAATTAACCTCTATATTAGCAATAAATACAGAAGAGTTATCCTCTCCTTTTAAGAAAGGATAACTCTAAACAGTATTGGAATTTAACTATGCTTAACTAAGTTAGAATTACCTACTAAACTGCTTCATAGTAACCTACAAAGTCGGTAGCTGATGGTGGATCAATCAGTAATGGATGATCGTACATTATAGCACCTGCAGCCTGAGCATTGGTGTAAGAGCATTCGATGGCTGAAATGTCGATATCGAGGGACTCAACTTCTGCGATCTTAACCCATGCACCAGCGCCACTGTTAGCGGTTGCATCCCAGCCATACATAGCTGCACCTCGTGTAACAGTTGCATCACCTGTAGCATCGATAACGAATGCCAGAGATTTCTTCTGTTCTGCAGACAGTGCATCACGAGCAGTGATATCAGCTACATATGTTACACCTGCACGTACTGTATCAGGCAGTGCACTGAGCAGTACTTTGTGAGTTGTCTGGTCGATGTAGTCGGACAGGTATGATTCAACGATCTTACCACTGCTAACTACGTTCAATGAGCCATCATCAATCTTACCATTAGCACCGTGAACTACAACACCACCAGCAGCAGCTACATAAGTACCAGTACCGAGAGCTGTAGATAATGCGGTCTTTTCAGCAACAGTCAGAACCTGGTCAACTAATACTGGAATATTGGCAAGTGTAGCAGTACCGTCAGTAAGATATACTTTGCCGTCAGATTTCTTAACTAAAATATTAGCTGGCAATACTTTTGTAGCAAGTGAAGTTTCTTCGGCAGAAGTTGTTACCAACATTGCAGAAACACCACGTACAGTATTGAGCTTAGAAGATGAACCTGGAGTTACTGGCATAATACGCCTCCCTTATTTAACAAGATATAATCTGATTAAAGTACGATTACTCTAATCTCATATAATATAAAAAATAAAAGGTGTATTATTTATCAAATTATGCAATGGGTAGTACATTACAATGCTAGGAGATAACGGATATGGATGATCGTAAACATATTTTTGATTATATCGCTAGTAAATTCGAACTCAAAGTAACTAACTCTATTACTGAAGGTTATGTCACAGGCTATGATCTTCTCTACAAGAATAATTGTAATGTTGGAAGATGTGTAACCTATTGTGGTAAAACACTACTCATCATCGGATATTTTGCTTGCTGGATAACTGAATCATTAGGAGGGATTAATATTGTAAATTCAGCAGAACAGAATATTACGGATGCAACCATCTGGCAATGGATAATTGGATCTATACAAAAACCATGCAAAAATTAACATATACCTACAACTGGTTAGCTGTTATGCTAACCAGTTGTATATTTTTATAGTACTATCATGATTAATAATAACTATGCGATCTGAATAGCATATAGTAAATATACCCTACTCTGCACAGAGTAGGGTATACAGTATTATGCTTTTGTTATATTATCTATATTTTCAATAAAATCAGCACTTAGCGCATACTTAACGCTAGTATACTCAGTTAACCATAACTTAGCCATAAACCGTGCTTGTGAAGGCATAAACTTTAATGGATATACCCATGGTTCATACATACCATAAAAATGTTGTATGTGAGCACGATTGGTAAAATTTCCATACCTCGAGTTATAGATAACTGGTAGTATTGCTTTGCGAGGGTATGCTACCTTGATGAACTGCTCATCAGCATATCCTAAGTATACTTTATCATTAGCTGCATAGAGAGTATCCAGATACTGTTCATAGTTCTCGAGTACATTCTCATGCTTATTCCGTAGTAGAATCACACCAGCGTTATACTCTAAGTTATTTATCGGAACATAATGCTGTTTAGGATTACCTGCTACATCTTGACTAGGTAAATACTTAACTATATCGTCAATATCAGCAGTAACTAAGGTATCAGCATCTAACCAGAGAAAGTAATCTTCTAGTACAGATTGACTGAAAATCTTAAATTTACAGCTAGTGCAGTCTAATAGGTCAGTGTACTTATTCTTATTCTCAGTAGTATACTTACAGTGATAGTCAACCCGATGTAAGGCGATATTCAGATTATCCAAGTCAAAATGGTCTTTCATATTCTCATACTGAGCATTAGTAAAATTAAGGCAGTATATGTGTAGCTGATATGTACTATGCTTAGCAAAAGAAGATGCCATTACCTTCACTATATTTTCATATATACCTGGAGTAATAGCAGTTGCTGCGTAAATAGTTTTAGCCATTGTTTACATCCTCTTCCGTAACATAATAGTTAGCATATACACTACTCCATGCTAACAGATTTCTAATGTCATAGGTTTTACCTACACACTGAGGTCCAAGTAGCGCTGTATTAGTTAGTGCAGTATCACATTCCTGACCGAATACACTAAGTATTGTAGCTAAACTGTTATCATTATTTAAGTCATATCTATTCACTCTACTAATATGTACAATATCAGCAGTATGTTTACGAATATCTGTTCGTTCACACACTGATACTCTGAAACTAGGTTTAGCTACTAGTAGTAGATTAGATGTATCGTATACAGGATAAGATATACCGCTTGATAGAACATTTGTATCAGCATATGAAATTGTAGGTGCCATGTCGTGCATGTTAGCATAGATGATCTTAGCATACTCTAGGAAGTCATATCCTGTAACATTAAGTGCTACAGTATTACTTTCACTGTCAGTATTAACTATAGGACATCTATAACCATTCACGTACAGATGTGGTATCTCTTTAGGAATCTTAAAGTAGATTAAGTCCTGTGAATCAGCATTAATTACTATCTCTTTAGTAGCATGGATACGTGTTACATTCAGCGCAGAAGAACTTGATCCACCTGACATGCTAGTACCTAGGTAGTACATATCAACACTAATAACGAAAGTACCAGAGGTCTTGTAAGTATGTACGCCTCTATAATCACATTCACGATACATGATACTTTCAAATGTCAGATTCTCTTTCTCATATACGGAATTATCACCATTCCAGCTACTCCATACTGGTATATCAGACGAATAAGGTCTTGGGTTAGTATACACAATAACTGGTGCACTACCATCGCCAAAGTTAATAACGCTATACGCTACAATATCAGGAGCATGGACAATAGTTACTGTATTACCTACACGGTTAACTAGTAACATAGGTTGATGTAAGAACGGTGTAGGCATAGAAGATGAAGTATCGAAATTAATCGAACCATCTTCTTTACGGTGTACACCAGATAATGTATCCTTCAATTCACCGATAACCGGATAACCTGCATAATGAGGTGCCGTATATGAATCGGAAGAAAGTCTCTCACGGAAATTACAGTATTCATAGACCGTATTAGGGGTAAGACCATACGCTATATCCGGATAATTCGATAGATCTTCTGGATTACCTATATCGTACCCAGGAGGTATATGGTTTAATGTTATTTCTTTAAACGATATATCCTGTATTCCACCGATGATAGATGTGACACCATCTTTAGTATATTCATCACTACCACTATAGAACTCAGTGTTACCTTCTCCGAGATTCCATGAATTTAGTATACAGTTATCATGCTGGTCATTAAGCGAACTTGTATCGAATGCAGTTTTACCTATAGTGAATATACGAGTGATACAATTACCTAGATCATCGACATATGTCAATTCACTATTTTTAATAGCAAATGTGCTGTCGTAATAATAATTACTAAAACCATCTACCTGACTACTAGGTAAAATACAAATAGTCTGAGTGTTACCATCAATAACTTTATTGGCACAGAGAATCTCAGTATTACAACTGTCGTTACCAACAATACTGTTGTTAATGTAGTCGCTATAAGAACCATCACTTCTGTAACTATTAGTATCGGATGCTATATCACCAATACCAAACAATTCACCGTCACTATTTTTGTAGTAGATATTCTTACTATCAACATAACTGCCAGGTATACGCACATATGCGGTGCCATCTGACATCCATACAGTCTCTACTGAAGATATTTTAGCATAATCATTAGTAGAAAGATGTCCTTGTAGCCATAAATTTATATCATTAGCCATTTATCGTACTCCTTAATTACTAATTGACCAACCATTAGCTGTGCTGACTTCAATAATGTTATAAAAATAATAATTATTCGTGGATGAGTATAACAGGGTTGCGGTCTTAGTACCATCAGTTACTGTAATAAGTACTGGATTATTCGGATTACGATCCATTGTAACGTCATACATCGGATCATCATAATTAAAACCAGCCACACCTATATTAGCATTGTCATATGCTCTACTTAATGCTAAGGTTGCTGTTAAGTTCGAGGTATTATCTGCTACAGTGATGGAAATATCAGCATCAGTGTTAAACACATTAGTTACATCAACCCGTAGCACATACTCAAACATACTACTGCGATCCATTGCTACAAATAAGTCAGGACTATTAGCATTAACTACAGTGTTAAGGTTATTGATAAAAGTTTCATACGAACTTTGTATTGATGAATCAATCTCTTCTTCTATGGGCGTGTCCGGTTCATCTGGTATGGTGGGCGTATCTGGTTCATCTGGTGTAACTTCACCTATAACTAAGTCATCTAAAATAGCTCTAATATTAGTATCATTAGTGGTAAGATGTACCCTATGATCATACATCACCGCACCGGCATTAGCTATATCGGTAGCAGTTATAGATTTATCAGAGATAGATAATACTGATACCCAACCATTATCGTAGTAGTATAAACCACTACCAGTTGCATCGTTATTAGGATCGCTACTAGCATCTTTAACTACGATTAACTTCTTGCGTTGTTCACTATTAAGAGAATTAAGATCATTATACGTATTTACGGTATAGAAACTATACTTAACATTGTCTGGTAATTTAGCATAACGAATGATACCTGTCTCTACAAAATCACTAAGATATTGTTCTTTAAGTTTACCATTATTAATGATACCTAAAGATACATCATCTATCTTACCTGAGTTATTATGTACTACTACTCCATTAGGAGCTGGAATATATGTACCACCAGATAACGCTGCTTGGATGATAGATTTTTCTGCTGGAGTATATACTTGATCTACGATAGGAGATATACGTTGGATAGTATGTGTACCATCAGTAAGGTAGAATCTATTATCTGACTTTTTGACTATGATACCTGCCGGTAATACAGCAGTGGCATAAGCATTCTCTGTAGTAACATCCATTACCCAGATCGTAGAAATGCCGTGTAAAACATTTAGACTCATTTATCATTACTCCTCAAAAGCTTGTTCGATAGTAGTTAACATTGCATCAGTATTAATTGCTAATACTTTCCTAAGATCTTTAAATTTAACTGGTCTTGATGCATTAACATCTAGCTTAACTGTTTTATTGGCATCTGCAACTACATCTACCTCATCATTCCAGGAACCTGATAAATATACTAGATTAATATCGATAGTATTGCTATTAGTAGCAGTGATACGCAGTAACATCGGTGTATTAATAGTGGTCTGCTGTAACATAGTTACTGGTATATCTACCATAGCAGTATCACCATCAGTAGTAAGTACTACTTCTGCTTCACCATCTAACTGAGTACTACCTGGAACTTCTTCATAGTTTACACTAGCAATATCGTTAGGACTTATATTACGTAAAAAGATATTCATTAACTACCACCTCATTCTTCGTACATTGATTCAACAAAGGTTTCTACGCTATTATCATCTATGACTACAGTATCAGTAACACCATTAAGATATTGCCTCTGCGATTCAGATAGATGAACTGAAGTATCCGCAATATGGTCTTCTATAGCTGATTTACTAGTATAAATATTAGCAGCATCAGTACGTTTAAGATAAGTATTAACGATACTATCACCGTTACCATCCGAAATAGCTTTATCAGCTGTACCAGTAAGATTACCTATGATAGCACTATTGAAAGTCTTATTACCATTAATAACTTCATCACCGGATTTATGGACATAGTTAACATCTGCTGATACATCCAACTTATCCATAGACAATGTCAATATAGCATCATTAATACTAGATAGTGTAGATGGATTAACATGGATACTAGTATTATTAAAATGAGCTAGTATAGCACTTACTGATACAGTTATAGGTGATAGTCGTGACAGTGGGGTAGAACCATCAGTAAGATATAACTGCTTCTCTTCCTGTTTCCAGATAATAAAGTTAGGTTTAAATATCTTATTAGCATATTCATCAGCTAGAACTGGACTAAGTACGATGATGTCGGCAATACCAGTTAAATCGGTTAACTGACTAGTAGATCCTACAGTCATAACGAAATCTCCTTAAAGTTGATCTTTAATAACTCATAGCATAAAAAAAAATAAATACCAACTGAGGTCCATACTAGGCCCCAGTTGGTAAATTAAGTTATGGTTAAGTTAATCGTTATGCAGCACTCTCACCTGATACCTCCTTCATGATTAATGTGAGATTCTGTTGTAAGACTTTTTTTACCTTATCCTGATCATCAGTTACACCATCAACACCGTGTGGTGGTGAATTGAACTCATCTATATCTGATTCGATAAGGGTATCTCTAGCTTGCTTAGCTAACTTATCACAAAGCTCATTATAAGCTTCACCATTATGGGACTTCTGCCAAATAGCTTTAATCTGATGTCGCTTAGCAACCTTCAGATATCTTTCCCATAGATCTCTATTTTTCACTGGTTTGTAGGATCTAGATACCCAGCCATTGTCTTTCCAACAATGTACATGAGCTATACCTGATACTACGTACTGTGAATCACTATAGATCAATACATCTGCTGAACACTGTAACTGTTCTATCGCAGATATAACTGCTAATAGTTCCATCCGGTTATTAGTAGTATTCTTTTTACCTCCAGTAACAATAAACTCATCAACACCCGTTCGTACTATAGCCGCATAACCACCTGTCAGAGTTTCATTACACGACCCGTCGGTGTGTATAACAACTCTTGGTGGTAATATCCTTAAGAATAGCATAAGTAACCTCCATATTTTACACATCAACTGCATCGATCATGAGTCCTGACCATGGTTGATACTCGATAAAGTTTCTTCTCCAGTAGTTGAATGATTTTATATCACTTTCATCTCTGGTACCCGCTGGTTTCATCAATATAAAAACATCATAATAATCCCATAATTGATCCTCAATTACGGTCCCGTATTCTGGCAGTGCTTTTATTACTCCAACCTGAATCAGATGATCTAGATCAGAATAAATGATAGCATTACCACAATTTACATTGTTACAACATACAACTGGAGTGGTAGGTGATTCACAGATGTCATCTAAATCTCCATCTACTACCCATCTACCATCCGCATCCTGATAACAATTCACTGTAACAGTACACGCCACTGGTGCACTGCATATAGGACATACCTTCATTCTTTACTCCAATATTTTAAAGTATGGACGCAATGCATCCATTTTAGACATTGGTAATGTCATATCCGCTACCGGTATAACTGGTAGTAAATATGGTACTATATTAAGTACAACATTACCTCCTTCCAATGACGTCACTGTCATCGGGAAAGTTATATTGGTTAAACCCTGAATTTTATCTGTTACCTTCTTAAACTTAAGACTATGATTCTTATGTGCTGAGATCAACTGATCTATAACGGTGCTATACATACCTGACATGAATACTGTATCTCCTACTGACAGACGGTCTATGTCTGAATGTAGTTTAGATAAGTCTAATGCTGACATGACTTCGGTGATAGTATTAAGAATACCCAATACTCCTAATGGTAAATCATTACGGAAATATAATCCCTGTAATTTATTCGGAGCACCATTCTCATCTGAGATAGGTACGTATTTCTTAATCGGTTTATCATCTGACATATCTAACCAGTCAAATAGTGACATGGTTTGTAAATAGACATCCATATTAGGTGCATTTTCATCAAACGCAGCCATAAGTGTGTAACCAGTAGTATCTTCACTAGGTATAAATATACCTGGTTTAGATAGTAACATCTTTAAATTGCAGATTATCATCTATACAACTCTCCTATTAGTAATGTATAATTAATGTTTTATTGAATATAAGTGGCATTCTGCTGCGCCTCCTCACTGGTTACCCATCCATATACGTCAGAGAACAATTCTGGACTCTTACTCATTTTGGATGGATTTCCACCTACATTAATACCCAAAGATTTCATTACAATGTAGATAGGATTAACCTGATTATACACAATATTTCTTATATCTATCACTCTACGTAGTATTTCCGGTGTTTCAGTAAGCATAGGACAGATAGGTAAGAAGTTAATTGCTTTATTGTTATATACTCTTAGTATCTCTTTTAACCTATACGCTATATCTGGTTCTACTGCACTAAGATAGTTGATGTATTGTGAACTATTAAAACCTGCTAATGGTATCACATATGTCTTAGCTGGTAACATGATAGAACCATACTTATCGGAGAATACTGTTTCCCAAACCTTATAGTTAAAGTATATGCTCTTATCTGAATCTGCATATTCTTCTTCAGGTTTAACACTCTTAACTGATAAGAATGAAGTATTTCCTTTTAATAGATCATCACAAATCAATCTCTCAAATCTTAATACATCTAGTATCCTTCTCTGTGGATCTACTGTACCAGTATCATTAATTTCATTAAGTACACTCTCTATGAACCACTGAGTATAGTTAGTAGCACCTGCTGATATGGTAGAACCACGTAAAGAAACACCTTTAAGTTCTAACTTAGCTTTATCAAAAATTACACCTTCCTGTATCTTAAGGATAGAAGCATAGTTCTTCTTAGCTCCGGTACAAATCTGTACTGGCATCATGAACTCATTCTTCATGTGCATCTTTAAGGTATTATCACCACACATACCTAAGTTCTTACTAACCTGAAACTGTAAATAGTTAGTGGCCTTAGTTAATAAAAACACTATTAATGCACACATATCACAAGCAACTTTAGTTACCTTCATTGCTTTGATATACCAACTAGTCCAACCCTGAGTAGTGAAGATGATACTATCTGTATCACTTAAAGTTACTGCATCACGATACATGTACTTATGCTCAGGTATACGGCTTATCGGAACTTCATGTTTCATGAATATTTCAAATATAGGTTGTATCTTAAGTAGACACTGTTCCATGTGTTTACCTAATATAACAAACTCACGTACTATTTCCGGATGAGCTTCTGGTACACCTTGTTCTGGTTGTGGATTAAGACAATCATAGATACTGATATTGTTACCCTTCTTATTCTTAGGTAACCTATCGTTATATACAGTACTAAGTACTATAGCTAAGTCAGAATCAATATTGTTAATCTCATCTACTTCACATGACTGATTATAATTCACATTAACATCAGTAAGTACATCATCTAACCATGGTCTAAATACTGATTCATTAGTCTTAACCAAGTTATTAAGATTACTCATGTAGAAGACAAATGTACGTTTACCTTCATCTAAGTTATTTATTAATGTACGAATCTTTTCCTTATTAACCTCTGGTGTATTCTTATTATACCGATATAACTTCTCAAATAGAAAATCAGTTACTTCTTCTACTGAAGGTATATGTACACCAAATCCGGTACATACTGAAAGTACTTGATTACTATCAGGTCCTAATAAACTACAAAGTACGATATGGTTAATAACTTCATTTACTGTCTGAAATAAGAAGTTACCTGCTAAAAATCTTTCTGCATGAGCATAACTGTTCATCACAAAAAATCTACAACTACTAGTGATAGCATTATAGTTAGCAGGTGATGATAAGAAATTACCATTACAACCTGCAGAACCAGAACTACTATTCATATTTACCTTAAGTGTAGACTGTTCATTATTGTAAGTAGTAGATTTAACTACATCACCTACTTTCTTAGCTTGTAGCATTAACTTCTTTTTAGCTTTACGTTTCTTACCATATACAACTAATTTATTACACAAAAATGATACTTTCTTATCACTAGTTTCATATACCGAACAAAATGGTGTAATGATTTTATCTCGGTAAGTATTAGTGAACTTTAACAGATCCATCGATTTAACATCAACCAGATTACCATAACTCAATTTACGAGGATTAGGGTTCTCTGGATCAGTAGCTTGTACCATATGTACAGTTGGATACAGCATACCGTATTTAGCTTTAGCTTCTTCCATGTTTAAACCTTCAGCTACTGCCATACGGTTATTCTCTTTCAGCTTAGCTAAATGATTTCGTACATACTGGGTTACTAAAGCATTAAGTTCTTCTACTGTCTTTTCTGGATGTTTTAACCTAAGATACTCTACCATGTTAGCTACATATGCCTGCATGAAAGTTGTTCTTACCTTAGGTTTTTGTGGTACTTCTATATCAAACATTTATATACTCTCCGTCACAGCTCTTCAATCTAATAATTGTAGTATATATTTACATATGACAAAAAATAAAAAGCTGTCTATACTGTAAGGCGTATATTACTACACCTTACAATATATTATATGAGTTTTGCTAGCTAACTGTGATTCGCATATCTTGTTCACGGATATTATATTTGGCTTTAATCAGCGTGACAAAATTACGAATGAGTATATTAAGATCGGCTTGGGATCTTATAATACCGTTGTAAGTTGAACCTGTGCGTAATTCGCTTAAAAATACTATCATGACTCATCTCCTGTAAATATATCAACTAGTGATAGATATCGTTACTATCTATCAATGTAGTAATATATATTTGAGATTTACTTGAAGCGTATTATGAAAAACTGATATATTTACAATCGTATACTACACTAGCTAAATGCTAGTGTAGTATACTTCTAACTATTTTGCAAAAAAAAAACAACATCAACTAAGCCGGCTAAACACAACAACATCAAAGATGTAATATATATAATAAAAATCAATGAGATACGACCTATCCATAAAGGTAATATACACACTACCGATATCGGTAGTGTGTATATGTTCCAGTATATCGCTAATACTAGACATTAGAACCTTATAGTTATCAGGTCCTTGAATTGTGTTGAGTACACTATGACTATATAGTTATAATCTAGTAGTTCATTGTGTATCAACCGTTGCAGTGCATAGTAGTTCCAATCAGCTTTAGGTGTTGGTTTGATAGGGTACTTATCTACTACGATACCTTTATCATACTTTTCATAGTACGAGTTATTGGCTTCTATCATAGCTTTAAGTGCAGTCTCACCAGCCTCATCTGCGGAATATGAATTAATATCCAGGTGATGTAACTCAGCTGGAACAAATTCATACTGCATCAGATAAAGCTGAACCCTTTTAGCGGATACCTTCCTGCTATACACAAGTGGAATATATTGCGGTATATTCATTCTTACTCCTCTTTGCATACTCTCTCCACTTTTCTCATTTTAATGATATATAAATTCACTATTATTGAAATTAAAGATATGTTGACGTATCACGCGGATATGCTGATAAACTCCTTTCTTCAAGTGCATGAAGATGTGAATACAGATCCACTGTCTCAACTTCATGATACTCTACAGTAGTTTCTTCGGCTATCTTACGATCTCCTACATACTCTGATGTTACTATCCTTACTGGATAATAATCGCCTAAACATATCCATTTCTGGTCATACTTGTATAGTGTATGTATATCACTTAACCTAGTGATACCATCTTCATCATCGATTTCATGAAAAACTATATATACTGTATCCGGTTCTCCTACTTCCGGTAAAGCAGTACCTGCTACAGAAAATTTAACATCGCCCATATTTAACGGGTGTTTTTCTTTTTTATGCATTAATTGTGCTCCTCAGTAAAAGTTTACTATACATATAAGTGCGTTGTATAAAAAATAAACTCCTTTATAAAAAATGAAAATCACCCCAACTACACTATAAAAGTGTAGTGGGATGAGAGTTCATTTAGATTGCTGATAACTATATCTGCATACCGTACCTACGACAAGCTCGTTTGATTAAGTTAGCACGGTATAACGGTTCCTCCAACTCCGTTTCTACGTGCCGCTTAATATGCCCAGCTATCATCTTACGAATATCGTCAATATGTCCTTCCTGATATAGCCTCTTAACAGCATACCAGTCTGCGTTATGCTCGGCACGACTGCCTTTACCATAGTGAGCCTCATCGCCACCATTATCGTACTTACCATTCTCATATTGCTGGTAATGACCAAATTCGTGATAAAGTGCTGCACGTAATGGTACATACTTACTCTTGAATTTTTCATCAATAAGTATATACATCGCATACACATTTGTATCATCGATCCGATGACGTACGAATCTGCAGGTGTTTCGATATTGCATACCTAAATCAGTATACCCAAAATACTCTAATATAGCTTGGTCATTTTCGGATAGCTTAGGTACTCTCCTTAAGTCATATACCTTTATCAACATATTGCTACCTGACAACATCTTAGTGTACTTCTTACTCTCAAGTTTATCACTGAGATAAGTTCTGATGATGTAACTAACATCCTGACGCTGATGATCTCTGATCATCTTACGCATGTCAAGATCAGCTGACATACGCATACCAGTGTCAAATACACGAGCCTGAAATGCCTTTCTGTCCTCTGGGTGTGCGAAATCTAAGCACTTCTCAGCACGATTCATCACATCAATCATATACGGAAATCTTATTACGATTTCCGTTAAGTTTGCAGTTGCAGTTTTCGCATCAGCATTAGTATTAACATAAATTGCCATAATTTCTTACTCCTCTAAAAATGCAATCTAATCATCCTAATAATAAATAAACCAAATTACATTGACTTTATTAGGGTGAAAAAAAAAGAAACTCGGTTCCTATCCCGAGAAGAAAACCTACTGTTTTCTTTTTAATGCTGCACACCGAAGAAGGATTACTTCTTGTCCTTTTTCTGCTGCTCGATGTAGGCAAATATCCCACAATCTACGGGATTTTCTTTTGCCTTTTTCAGAGCAGCCTTAAAAGCTGCTGCATCGAGCTGCATAGGACCAAGAACAACTTCAGCTTGTTCAGTTTTATTGTTATCTGCCATAATAGCCTCCTGCCCATACTGGACATAAGTTACCTAGGTAACAAAATCGTTTTACTATGATGACACCTTGCCATTCACAACCTAGGTGAATAAGTTATGACTACCTTATTCACCCTAATGATGTAGAAATATAAAAAAATGAAGTACACCACTATCAGGATATCCTGATAGTGGTTGCTAATTAGCAAGTTATAATTTAATTATTTTATAACTATTTCTTCATTAGGTTTGTATAATCTTCCTTTTTTATGATTAAAGAATATATACCCTAAGTCTGCTGGTATATGTAGCTTACCATACTTGTTGTTAAGATATGCTAACCATCTACAATATCTAATTATTGCTCTATGACTATAATTCAGTATTTCTCCCTCATTTAGATCACCATGCAAACTAGAGAGTGTACTGTTTATTAGTTCGATAGATACTTCATCCATAAGCAAACACCATAATGCAAATTTATGAGCCTGATGTTCATGTGTTGCACCACATTTATTATCACAATGTGCATCATAGCCTAACGTAGTATTATGCCTTGATTTAGCACGCCAGTGATATACATGTGCATACTCATGATACAAAACAAATAGCAACGATATAGTATTTTCTACAACGGTTTTTTCTGTAAAATACTCAGATTTTAGATATATACGCGAAGTATATAGTTTAGTCACACCATCTTGACCACGTAGCATACCATATTTTACAAATACCCAAGGGTTTGAATATACGTTACATTCTTTTGCTGGTTCGCCACACAAGTACAAATACATACATGTATAAATAGTACTTACGTTATCCGACATTTTCCTGATATCTGCAAACTGTGCTTTTGGATTTTTACGTTTAGTATTGTATTTAGCAACATCTTTAGCCTCAATAGGTGGATTAAGCTTTATACACTTACATACTGCATTAGCATACTCTTCAGCAATAGCATCTTCATCTACCTTTGTCAAATGAAAAACATGACCACCAGGCATTTGATCCTTCTTGTATTTACGATTAAGGCGTTTCCCAAATATTTTATAATATCTATACACTGATTTAGGTAACACCATTTTATTACCTCTAAAACAACGTGATATATCAAGTAAGGAATACATATATAACAAGCAGTGTTGTGCATATTGAGATTGCTTAGCATCTATACAGTCATCTATTGTTAACATACCTGATTTAAGCATACAATTAAGCGCATATACAAAACATTTATTAGGATTATTAGACTGAGGGTATTTTAATTTATAAACTAATTCAAATACTGTTATCCAGTATACATTGGCAGGTAACAGTCTTGAATCTGGTAAAATTATGAAATTCTGTTTACGTTTAGTCCAAGCATCACAACATACATGTTTAGTCAGGCATATACATGCTCTGACTAGTACGTTGTCATATACGTTACAGCACACACCGGTTATACGATAAATAAACTGTTCTGTTGCATATTCATGTTTAAGACCGCATACATCTATATTAACATCAGCAACACGATACGTATCTACATAAACTTGTTCATTCTTATTATTCGAAAGTGTAAGTGGTGTGTGAATTGTATCTAGAGTAACATATGTGCTAGATATTTTACTCTTTGAAAGAATCACAGGTTCTTTATTTTTACTCATCAGAAACTCCTTAAACAAAATAAACTTATTCACTAATGATATTCATCATCATACTAGTAATATATATTTTCAGCATTAATGAAAGCTTACAATAAATAAGTGAGTTAAATAATGAAATACAAGCATATACTCCCTATGACAGGAGTATATGCTTAACAGTAACAAGGAAAATTAAAATATGAAAAAATATGTATACTGGCGGAGAGTACAGGATTCGAACCTGTGAGACCTGTTAAAGTCCGTCACGTTAGCAGTGTGATGCTTTCAGCCACTCAGCCAACTCTCCTAAAACTGTCCCATTAGCGCATATCTAAAAAGATAAGGTAAGGGCTCTCTTATAACCAAAGGTTGTTAGTATAAAAAGACTATCAGAAAAAGTACTAACATGCTTTTGTCCAGGGCGCGCCATAGTGTCAAAAGCTTTTTCATTTCCACGGTGGCATAAAACCGCCGAATGAGTCTAAATCAGCTCAAAGAGATAGAAACACTAATTTAGACCCATCCACTATATAATCTAACAGTGGGATAACGGATTCGAACCGTTTACTTCTCGCATGGACAGTATTTTGAGCTATTTTAACCTATACAACTAATCCCACGTAGATTATAAGTGTTGGAGTTCCTCCTCTAATTCGTAGTATAGGAATTGGACTTATGACTCCAGCTGAGAGTAGCGAATGCTGGTGTTTTACCACTAAACTAACCACGAACTATACGGAGGAAAAACTGTCAATATTGGGGGCGGTGTACTTAAAACCACAAGCCCGGGCACGGTGGTTATACCTCTGTATAGCCATAGGTGTGCCTAACGTCCCTTGAAACTAGTACACCATCTGATACCCTATTATCCTTGTATCAGACTTTTTTAGGGATTTTTATCAGTATCGGGATAATCCAACCACTGAACGCATAATTTCCAAATAGCAAATAAAAGATCAATAACTGGTGGCCCGAACAGGACTTGAACCTGTACTCTCGACCCTTATGAGGGGTGTGTTTTAACCGATTAAACTAACAGGCCATAACTAAAAAAGAGTCCTTATGTGCTTCTGATTCATAAGGACTCAAGTCTCGCTTTGAATTTGGATTCAAAATATAGTATACCTTGTAAAAAAATAAACACCCTGTACATACGGAGGGTGCCTATATCACCAGCAAATCAGATTACTATATAATCACTTATTAACAGTTTCCTTATGATTAACCGGATATACCAACAAATCCACCTATACTGCGGAGTCGATCATCTAATCTGTTAACTTCAATCTGTAACTTATTGACTACCCTTTCTAGTTTGTCAATGCGTTCCAGCACAGCTGTCATATCAGTAGAAACTGGGTTACCTACGTGTCCAGTATACAACTCAGATTTTTGACTATCAGGTTCTGATTGTTGAGCCGAGTTTGGATTCTGCTTATCAACCTCAGCTACTGTATCTATATCTTCATCGATACGAGTACATTCAAAACGTGGTTCAATAGTACGTTTGCAACCCAAGTAAGCTATTGGATCATTGTTCGATGGATTATTGTACACTGCCATTGACAGAGGACGTTTGAATGTTTGCTTGATATCAGTATAATCTTCGCCGATCAGCAATGTTTCTCTGTAAGGAATAACATCCAATACATCAAACACTCCATTATCTTCAAGATAGCGGAATGTAACATCAGTAATCTTCAGATAATACCTATCATCAACTGATAAGAAAGTATCATTTTTCTCCATCTTGTATAGCTCAGCTATACCAGCACGTCTAAGTTCCTTAATAGCGGAATTATTCATCAACATATTGATACCTTCGTTATTGGTAACGATACCTAAATCAACATGATAATTCCCATATACACTCTTTAAATTGTAACCCATATATAAATTCCTTAACTCCTTAACTTAATTTAATACAAAATAGTTAAGTTACTACCTTAACTATCACCGTATTAGTAATATATATTTTTAAGTATGATGAAAAAATAAAACACACTACCTAGGGACACATATCCCTAGGTAGTGTGAGATGGTTATAAAAAATATATGGTGTTACTCATTAAGTCTATTGAGTTGACGTATATCAGATAACTCAGCATCATACTCTTTATAAGCAGCACTATGTGCAAAAGCCCGTACTAGTTGTCTTAACTTCGCATAACACTCAGGACAAGCAACTTCACTACATGCTATCAGAGTAGAATAAGTTTCTGCTGATACACCGTATATATTATTTTTCAACTTGCACTTAGCTATTTCAGCTAAGACCTTCTTAGTACATTCTGGGTGCATAGACTTAATACCGTCTGCTGTAACTTCAAGAAGTCTTCTAGGTACGTATTTAAAGACCATATATCTTACCTCATTACTTAATTTGTTATATCGTTGAATACACCTATTCTTACATCTACTGGAACACCATAGAGTATCATGAAGTTATTATTAACTTCAAGTAAGAACTCTACTAATACTACTGAACCATTTAAGTTAGGAGCAGTAGCTACAGTGCTCCAAGCAGTACCATATTCCTCTACTTCAATCGGATGTGCTATCAACTGTTGACCAGTAGTAGTATCTCTGATAACGAAGTGAGTTGGAGTAGGTGCCTGGGTTTCCGTTCTAGTATCGAAGAATGGTCTAGCTTTACGATAGAAACTCTCAATAAAAGCTTCCTGATTCTGGAAGATACTAGTAGGAATAAAGTACTGATTACGTGTTACGTCGTAGTGAATAACTGGTCTACGAGATAAACTACTATCGGTACCATATACGATTGAGGTATTATTATTATCTCTAAAGGTATATCTCTCATAAGAGGATGGATTATTAACGGTAATATAGATTACCTGTGAACCTGGTAATGGGTCAGTAGTATTAAGTACTTCCTGAAGATCATAGTTCATTACTACTCTCTGTTCAGTACCCCACTTAGCTTGACTACCATCAAAGGTCCACTGATCATCTAACGTAATATAATCCGATATTTCCTTTACGGTAGATCTCTCATCGGTATATAAGAAGTAATTAAGTTTCCATGACTGAGTTGGAGTGTTATAAGTAGGTACTACTGAAATCTTAACACTATAGTCATCTCTATCCTTAAGTACTACTATACGTTTAGTACAGGTAAGGAATCTTACATTACCAGTAGTATCATTATTAAGAGCACTTTCTCTATGGTTAAGGAAGTACTTAATAACGATAGTCTGACTGTATCCAGGATAAGAAGGTAAGAAGTATTCTAATCCATAGATAAAGCATTGAGCATTATCTACATTAAGATATACCTTTTCACCACCAGCATATAACAGATATGGTCTGATATTTAGGTGTTTAGGATCTTGTCTTTCCTTAACATAAAAATCATCTCCTACTGTCTGTAGACACTCAGCATCTAACTTAACGATCGGGTTAGTGTGTGATAATAGATCATTTAACCACACACCACTTCTTACATATACAGTAATTTCCGCAGCTATGTTACCTAAGTTGTTGTATACTCGCATGATAACAGGTTCACCTTCCTGTAGATCCATAGTAGTATGGCAGTTAGTAGGGAACCTGTATGCCTGATAAGTATTACTGATAGGTGCCATCGGTATACGGCTAGATACGAAAGTATCAGTATTATCTAAATACATTGAAATGATAAGTTCATTACCATCATTATCGTACTTGATTAACTGATATTCTTTTAGGTTATTGCCATAGAACAAGATCTTAGCATCAGCTACTAACTTGTATGGGCTTACTCTAGTATCCTGGTATAAACAGTACTTATCATTACCATAAGTTATCAGAGATACTTCATCATTATCAGTATCAGTTTTAACTAAGTTGATTGGCTTTAAGGTAACTCTAAAGTTAGTCTCATCTCTGGTTGCTACATACCAGACAGTACCATCTTCTTTAATCACTAATGAGTATAATGATGGAAAATATTTACCTGTCTGTGGGTTGTTAGGATTGAATATGTCAGCATAAGCATAACTATCCGGTTTACGATTGTTATAAATGATAACAGTAGTACCGTTAACACTTACCTGTTGAGAAATGGTGTCACTCATTCGTATACAACCTCCATGGTTGGATCTATATTCTTAGGCATGTAGATCTTGATAAAGAGATCTATTACCTTTTTAAGTTTAGTATCTACTTCATAGTTGATGTATTGTGGATAATAATCAACAAATCTCTGATCATTGTCTTTATAACAGATATCCATATTCTTAAGATAGAGATATGGTCTGATATAATCAGCCATCCGTTCGAGATCTGGATCATATACCACAGTAAGTCTACCAGATATCAGATCATTGATGAAGTTATTCATGAATACTGAATATATTCGGTGTTTATTCTCTAACACTAATACATCAGGATCAACTGGCTTTTTAGCTGCGAAATATCTATTCAAAGCAGTTATTCTAGCAGTATCATCACTCTTCGTATAACTATTAAGGAACTCATGTACTACTTTAGGTACAGTAGTCCTTATCTCAAATACACTACCTTGTCGATAGATACCTTCTGGTAATTTAGTATAAGTCTTATAGTCTGTATACTCTCTTGCCAAAGTACCATCCACATGTACAGTAGTTAATCTGTCATACACTAAGTTAACTGGTGTATCATCATACAGCTTATCATCAATGGAGAATCCAGCACTACTATCATCTATAGCAGATACACTATACAAGATAGTAAGTAAATCAGGTCCATCTGGGTTAAAACTATCCATAGTCTGTATAACTACTTCACTGATAGCCAGATTACCTTCTTCATCATACAACTTATTAATAGTGTAGTCTATGCCTTCTACTAAGTAGTCTCTATTCAAGTATACGCTTATACTTCTATTACCTAAGATAGGTACAGTAACACCAGTAGTATCAGTTACTTCCACTCTCATCGGAATAGCTATAGTCTTACCAGTAGTAGTATACTCAGCTAAGTCATAGGTCTTAACATAACTGGCATTACTATTGCTGATGATAAAAGTCTTACCGATATATTGATCATTGAAAGTTACATCAGTAGTACCATCAGTTCTACTTATAGTAGTATAGATGTTAGCATATCTGCCACATTCTTTATAAGAGTTGGTAGTAGTACGATTAATACTTCTGATTAAATCAACATCTAGTATCTGGTATACTTGTGGAGTACTATAGGTTATATTACAGGTTAAGTTATTAGCCTCTGGAGTAAATAAGTATACGTTATTGTTCTCAGTTAAATGTAACAGAGCAGTGATAGTATCACCTGGTCTAACATAGATAGAACTAGATATAGTTACCTTACAGATATTAGTATCTGGTAATGTTTGATAACTATAATAACGCATAGGTAACATCTTACCATTGATGTAGATAATAGGTACACAAGTCATACCTAAGAACAATAATGGTAATGGATAGTTAAGTACTCCAGTATAACCATCAGTTACTGTAGTATCTATGATGTGTTTACATAACAGATTAACAGTATTGTAATAACCTAATGCATCTATGTATTCAGTTATATTAGCTGTACTTACTGGACAATCAGGAACATTGAACATCATGTTAACATAAGCAGATTGTTCTAAGTTAGCTGCCTGCCAGAATGGTAAGTATTCTGGACCTTTACCAGTTAAGATATTAATGATATCCTGATCAGTATGCGCATCACAGTACAATAAGTCGATATATTCTTTATTAGGTATAAGAACATTATTCTTATCGTGTTTCCTAATTACAAGGTGTACACTTACATTCTGAGTATTAAGATAATCTCTAAATGCATCTATCATGAATAGAGGTATCGCCATGTCGTTATGAGTTACCTGACTTACTGCTCTACCAGTACTACTTACTCGATGTAAGTATTTACCATAAGTAGTTTCACTATCTTTGTTACGGATAAATACATCACAGGTATTATGGGTGTATACATTGTTATCTGGATTAACTGCTTTAGGTATATGAATAAGCTGTTTCCATACTCTATCTCTAGTACTTAGGAATACTGGATCTTCATTAGTGTTACCTATCTCAATATCTACCTTAGCTACGATATTCTTATCGATGATGTAATCGTACCATACACCTACATCAGTTATCGGAATGATACCGTTAGTAACTTCGATACAATCTTTAAATACTAATAACTGAGTATCATTTTCTATTCCAGCTAAGAACAAATCTAATTGTCTCTGTAATGCTCTAATATTGTTTCTACTATCTACGTAGATACTGAATACTCTAGCAGTATTTTCTCTATCACTATCGTAGTATACAGTTAAATGTAAATTGTTGATCTTAGATGCATCAGACTGTAAGTTAAATGCTACTTTCTTAATAGCAATAAAGATTATGGTTCTGGAATAGTTGTATCTGAAGAATACTGCATGTTTAGGCATGATCTCACCAGTAGTGAGATAGGCATGAATCAGAGTATTGAAATCATTACAAACAGAAACGCTATCATACCACTTACATGAGTCTAATTCTAGACCTAAACTTAGATCACTGGCTTTTATATACCATACATAATAAGGTTCATTAGTGGTAGGTAGTATGATAGAACTATCAGTAGTCTGAAAACTACCACTAACTGACTGTAGTTTTATAGGCTGTGGATGTATATTGATACGGTATTCAGATACCGGTTCATTCCACACATTATCAAACAGATACTGATTGATGATACCACAGCACAATTCATCTCTGGTTGTAATATCCATATTAACCTCGATTTACGGTAAATAATGCATCGTAAGTCATCAACTGTTGTAGGAATTTACTTCTACCTTCCTGTGCTAAGCGCATATTGTTAAGCTGATAAACTATCGGTATCTTATTACCAGATAAAGCTAATAACAGTATGTATATCCAGTATGGTGGATATTCTAGTGCTAAGTGAGAAGTGATACTGTCAGGTCCTAGGTTACCAGTTAAGCTGGTAAAGGAATGTACATTTAAAGTACTTAACCTAGATGGACTAATAGCAATAATACATTCACAAAGCTTTTCTAAATCTAACCCATCCTGAGAATATTCCTTACATAAATCAGCTACTTCAGCTAATTCTCTATAGGTACCTAAATAGGTACATTTTCTAAATAGAGCTGGGAATACAGGATCATCTTTTTCACCACCTAACATCTGACTCATGAACAGCGCACATACTGCCATAACCGACAATGCTTCAACCTGAGTAAGGTTGTAATAGCGGGCTACTAGAGATGATAAAATCATGCTATAGGTTCTAACAGTAAATTCACCTAGGTAAGGCGATAACCAATCGTCACTGTCGTTATACGAAGCTACTAAATAACTTTTAACAAATGAGCTTAAAAAGCTATCAACAGAGCTTACAGTAAAGCGACCAGTATTTTTATCTTGGCGAATGATACTAGATAAGTTAACTATAACACGATCTCTTATCATTGGTAGAGATCTAGTTACATTAGCTGTGTCTATCTGCTTAAGATCTAGCGTTATAAGTGTTTGAGCTAAGAGTTCTGGGATAGATTCACCAGACTCTGCTAAATATAGTGGAATGAAGTTTCCGAGTCCTTTCGAACTAATAATTCGATCAAAGAACTCCGCCATGGGGGTTTTTAGAATAAGTCGTATGTTCTGAGCCATTTCAGCCAGGTTACCATAAGGTATAATGGTGTTACGGTTCTCAACGAGGTATTTTAGGACACGCGGTGTTTGTCCAATCATCCCTGTAGATTTGATGAACCCTATGTCAAAAAACTTTCGCTTCATTTGCTATTGCTCCTTAATGTATAAGGTTGTCCTAATATAGGAAATCTATAGCATAATAAAATTCATTTATAATGTGTTTTTCGTACTTTTTGTAATAAAAAAGGAAATAACTCATGGCAAAGAATTATACCTTCCCACACTGGGAAATTAATGTAATCGATAACTCGATTTACACTCCTCTCGTGAGAGAGACTTTACCATTATTCCGTCCTATTTTCTTCATGCGTGCACAATCAGGTTTAACTGGTGTACCACAGTGGTGCGAAGACTATAACACTGCTGTTGCGAAGTACGGTGATGGTACATTTGATCAGTCTACTAAATACTTCTCCAGAGAAGCACTATACTTAACTGCATTGTTTGCTCGTCAAGGTGCATTTATTGTACGTCTGGCTGAAGAAAATACCTCTAACTATGGTTCATTAGTTCTGGAATTAACTGTTAAGAAGGTTAATATCCCTCAGTATCTGAAAGATGATAATGGCCAGTGGGTATATGAGATCGATGACAATGGTGACATTGTTTATGATGAACAAGGTAACAAGAAGAGAGTTCCTGTAACTGATAGTGATGGTGCTGAAGTTGTGGAAAGTGGTTATGAACTTAAATGGACTACCCGTCCACTTAACTTAACTAACCCTAACAACGCTGTAGTAGGTACTGGAACTGTTGGTAGTGCTGCTGTTGGTACAGGTGGTACAGGTACTGGTGCTGGTGGTGTTGCTGTAGGTGGTGGAGATGACTTTACTCCTGAAACTGTAAGCAATCTTAAACCAGTTACCTATGGTACCGGTGACAATGCTTATACAGTATACCCTATCTTAGCTGTTAAAGCTAAATCAGTAGGTGAGTATGCTAACGATATCGGTGTTAAGTTGTTTACTGATGTAGATAACTTAGATGATGTACTTGCAGCTAATGTAGGTTCATTACCATATACCTTCGGTGTTGTTAAGAAAACCTATGGTCAGGATACTGTTAGTGCAGTTAAGACTAACTTAGGTGACAATACAGTTGATTTCGTAGCTAAACCTAACCAGATCGATAGTAGAACTGCTCGTCAGGTTTCTTTCGATGATGTTATCGGTAACTACTACGATGATCTTCCTATGGAAGTTAAGCTGTATGAAGATAACATTAAAGAAGTAAGTGAATTAATCTTCGATGTGGAACTTGATCCTACTATCACTGATCCATATCTGGTTAACTTAGCTGAACCATACAACATCAATGGTGAGCCATATACTCACGTAGTTATGTCTAATGACAGTGATGCTATCAACCTCAATGAGAGCAGAATACTGTACATGACTGCAGGTAGTGATGGCAACATCGATGATGCAACTATCGAAACTTTAACTAGACAGTATCTGAGTGATCTGGTATATCCTGATCTGTTAGATCAGCCTAGATATCCATTCACACATATCGTTGATACTGGTGTGGCTATCGAGACTAAGTATGCATTCATCAACTTCTTAGGACGTCATGATGCATTCAAGCTGATTCTGTCAACTCAGAACGCTAACCTCGGTAGATTCAATACTAAGGCTGAAGATCTGTCTACTGGTTCTGCTCTGTATGCTAAATGCTTACTGCAGCCTGAATCTATCATCAAGGGTACTGAAGTATGCCGTGCTGAAATCTACCAGCAGTCAGGTTATCTGGCTACAGGTCTGTATAAAGGCATCGTTCCTTCTACTTACGATATCATGGATAAGAAGTCTTCTTATGCTTCTACTCAGCGTATCGTTGGTATACCTGCAGGCTTACCAGCATCTGAGATCAGTATCTACAAACAATGGAACTGGACTCCTTGTGATGCTGATATTAAACAAAAATCTTGGAACAGTGGATTGAACTACTTCCAGCACTTTGATATGACTGGTATACATTGGCCAGCTATGAGAACTGTATACAGATACGATACTTCTGTATTGTCATCTGCTGCATTCTCTGATGCGGTTGTATATACTAAACATATCGCCAGATACAACTGGTCAAGATATGCTGGTATCGAACTTGAATTCAATGTATTCAAGAACAAGGCTATTAACGATCTTTCTACAGATCTTACTTACATGCTTAACGGTATGTATGGTTGCTCTGTTGACTTTACACAGTCAGAGGAAGAAGCTAAGATTGGTTACATTTCACACGCTATCATAACTCTGGTTGGTCACCCACAACAGAGAGTATGGAAGATTGATATTGAATGTAATCGTAGTGGTTATGACAATTCGGGGGAGTAATATAGATGGCTAATTCTGCAAACAATCAGTTCATGTCAGATGCATTACTGACTCAAGTAGTTGGCATGGGTTCACAGGTTCATGGTGAAGTAGCTAATGTTGCAAGATCCGGTCAGAATGGTACTGGTGTTCGTATCACTAAACTCGATGGTGCTACCCCACTGGCATTTAACCCGGTTATCCCGATCGTGCTTACTGTACCAACCATGTGGAATAAGTTCCCACAGAAGCAGGAAATCCTCCGTGCTCTCATGGAAACACATGCAAGAAACATCAGTGGTATCAACTTCTCCTATACTCTGGAAACTGATCCTAAACCTATCGGTCATGATGGTCAGCAGATGGATACGCCTCTCAAGACTACACGTAGTCAGCCATCTCCATCAGCAACCTTTACCGAGTATACTGGTAACATCGTGTACAAGTTCTTCATGGACTGGATATTCGATATTCAGCACCCAGATACCAACGCTAGTGCACTGCCTGCTATGGGGTTGACTAACAGTGATATGCCAGGTTGGACTATGTCTGCATACTCTATGTCGATGTTGTTCATTCAACCAGATCCAACTGGTTTACCTGAGCGTATCATCGATGCATTCGTGATCTGCAACATGTTCCCTAAGGAAATAGGTGAAATCGGTTTCGACCGTCAGTTAGGTACTGTAACTATACCAGAACGTTCTATCAACTTCACTGGTATCGTGCAGCATAACAACAACACCAAGGAATTAGGTATCCGTATGATGAAACTCTTAGGGTTGCATCGTATCAATTACTCTAATGCTCTTCCTGGTGTTACTGGTTCTGTTAACCCTGCTGTTGCTGTTCAGGCTCAGCTCCACAACCTTGAAGGTGGTACACACTGGGAGGCTAATGCTGGTGTTGATAGAGGACAGTATGGTTACAACACACCTAAGGGTAGTAGCATGGGCTCTAGTGGTTCATACATACCTCTTAGTGAAGAATCTAATGCTGCATACCAGGCTACAACTTCACAGAACGTAACTAACGTAATACCTGATAGCCCTGCTAACAGTGAACTTTCAGTTACCGCTGCTCTGGAATAGTGAATAAAAAAAAATCTATAACGTTATTTAATCCTAGTAGTCACCTGTAAAAGGGTGACTACTAGTTTTTCTTATGTTTTTGTTGAAGTATGTATGTACTCTACTCGTTCCACCACTCAGTGATAGGATGGAGTATTTCAGGATCTTGTAACTTGGCTAATATAGGTGTGATAGGTTTAAACATACGTTTACCTTGTTCATCTCTACGTAACTGCCTAGTCTCAAGCTCATAAGAAAGCTCGTTGTAAGCATCTAAAGTACGATAGCGAATTGCATTCATGTAGTGGTCTACTGTAAAACTAGAGATATGATAATTTGCTTGTAAGTATGATACTGCCCATTTACAATACTCAGATAGCTGTATTATCTCGTCATGAGTTAAGATATTATACTTAATAAGATCTACATCCCTAAATTCAGTATCGATACATTCCTGTAGTGTTACTGGACCAAAATCTTTGATACCACGGCTATATAAATCACTCTTAAGTCTAACTACTTTTTTCTTACCTACATGAGGCAGTGAACTAAACTTCTCTAGTCCCATATCAAGTAACTGTGATACTGTATACACACCCTGAGCTTGTAGTATTTTCAAGGTAGATACATCATGTATCAAGGTCTTATCAAGTACTCTGCTACCATCACTTCCAACTACATCACCTAACGGTATACCATCGATCTTCATCCTGTGATCATGTAGTAAGGTATTAAGTTCACCTAACTGATTAGCTGATTTAACCAGTAAAATATTTTTAGCTATAAGCTGTATTAATTCTTGTTCCATAACAAATAAGTTCTCCTAATAAGTTAACTTCACTATATCAGAGTTGTAATATATAAATTAAAAGAGCATGGATGGTAACTCTACTCCAGTATGGGCGATGAACCCATACTGGAGTAGGTGTAAGAACTACAAAATAATTCTCAGTAAAATTCATCATAGATCGTATCAGTGCTCTGCTACTGGTCTTACAGTACGGTAGACACGGATACTTCGGTAGTGTTATATCTCGTATAACGGGATAGCAAGGCTATGTATCACACTACGTAAAATACATAGTTATAACTGGGTGACAGTAACCTACAGTCCTTTTTAGGACGCTACCAGATACAACGTATCCCAGGAGCGATAGTTCGATTGTGTGTCAGAAAATGAGGTGTGAGTAAGAACTATACTTCTGGTACAGTTCCGCCGAGTCAGATCAAACTATGTGGGTATATTCCCGTAACAGTAGCATCAAGTTAACTCTTCACAGAGTTGTTATGTAGTGCTCAGATGCTCATGTGTAGATTACCGTCACAACATATAAACACCATTTAAAAAAATATTTGAAATAGTACAATTTTTAACCAGCGCTACAAATTCACTGAAAAAATAAAAGCACTAATCATCAGTGCCCTAGTAAATTTGTTCTAGTTTACTGCCTAACTAATCCGGATAGTAATCCCGTTCATTATGCTGTTTATCTGTCTCTACCATGCGGCGGATGTCGCTATACGGTATACCTAGTGGCTTAACGATTTTATTCGCAAAATCCGTTATAGCATCTGCCACGTCATCCACAGACCTTTTGTGGGCAATCAGTTTTACTCGGCCATAGTCAGACATCGTCTCGATAATATGAGTTAACAGCTCAATAAGGATTGGTTCCCACGGTTCGAAAGGGTCCATCTCTATATACTGGTCGTATATTTTACGTGTCAATATCTGCAACACAGCATCCCAATGTCTACGCACAGTCAGTGCTGTTGGGAGATATGTTAATTTGGCTATTTTTTGTATCATAGAGAATATTTCATTAACATCCACTTCTACGATTCCACTATAACGGAACCAGCCTCTTTCACCATAATCAGTTAGGGCATTAACCCGGCGAGACCCTGGTTTAACTGATAATGTCCAGTGAAGCTTCCCATCAACCACCTTAATCTCATTGAGGCGGTCAAAGTGAAATCCCTCATTAGGATTTCTCCATTTGCCCTCTTTTTCAAATGCTGTCTTGATCTCCTCCTGAGTGGCTGAATCATGAATTAGCAAGCCATCACATGCGTATTTACAAATACGATCCGTACTATGTACGTAATTATCAAAATCATACTTGATTATTTTCTTTTCAGCCAGCTCTCTCAGAACAGCTTCAACCTGTTGGTCAACAGACAATTTCTCCATAATTAATTTTCCTCTTAATTTAGCTAAAACAACATGCGAATACTACACTCGTAATAGTCATCAAGATGAATATATATAATTAATTTTAAAATGACTTATAGCAAAAGCATATACGGTATATGGTACAGGCCCTTAGTTGGGCCTGTACCATACGGATCACGTATTATATTCTATCCTAGCCTAATGGCTTCATGATCTGAAAAAATCCTCGACACTTACCTCGAGTATACTCCTCAACCACCTTATCGGGAAATACATGTGGAGTGAAGTTCTTCTGGATATACTTGGTAAGTGCACTGTAAGTCATACCATCATACTTACGATCAGTAAAATCACTAACCTCATAGATCTCTTCCCCAACACTTTGACTATACCGTTCCATGTACTTAGCGAAGTTACCAGCGATACTCTGACTGATACTCAGACCACTGCTACGTAACTCTCGCATCGGCTCAGCACCAGGAACATCAGATCGGTTAACCATGAGAGTACGTGCTCGTATCTCAGCAGCAAGTAAGTTCTCAAGTTCATCTTCCTTACACCAGTACAGTTGCTTACGATCACCAGTAGTGCTACATAACCACCACCTACCGTCACCATGTATCAGACACATCCCGTGGTTATGCTTACCCAGATCCTCCTTAGGACCAGTATAGGCATAGCTACCAGTGTTATCAACACTGATAAAAACATAACAACGGTACTCAAGACCATAGTTCTTAGCTAGCATACCCTGGTAGCGACAGTGATCGTAACATACACCCTTACCGATCTTACCTATACGGTCTACCGGTATAAGTTTATTTTTCTCGTCGTAGATATACTTGATCTGCTTAGCAGCAGAGTATACATCAAGTATTTTCTCAAGTTCAGTCTTGTCTTGTTCCATACTGACGTAGTAACTACCAAGATAACTCATAGTGTTATATCTCCGTAGATAAAAATATTTTTAGTTATCACAGTATATCGTCAGAGTAAGTTATGTATTTTCAAATTCTAGTATATGCAAGTATGTACTATCCCCTTACCAAGGGTTATATCGGTATATCTAACTAAGTTCTTCTAACCACCTCTACGGGTGGTTATACTACGATATCCTCCTCTTCGAATATAGTGAAAATATATATACTGCGTTATACTTGTATATATATTTTGCATTCTAAACCTTCTTCCTTGAAGGTTCCTCCCAAGGAAGATATCCTCACAGTATAGTACTACCATATTTTATTTTTTTTTACATGGTTTTAGAACATCTGACCAGTATATCTGGTTAGATGTGTCATAAGTCAGGTATAACTAACTCGTATCCATCCCAGAGTAGTCCTAGGCAGGATAGTTGTTTTCCGACGCAGCACTCTGGGATGGGTTATGTGCTTCGCAGACCAACATAAGGCTCTACTACCCATGGAGGTATGACCCTCCTGGGTAGTATCATGTTAAAAATATATCACATTACACTATTCTATTTGGCTACAACCATCGTGCGCTATACAACGGTGGTTTTTGCTATTCGTCCCTAACACGATGGTTGTTGTTGTCACAACAAAAAATAAAACATTTTTTGTTATTCACATTTCACTTACCCAAAATTCATTCACTGATCTAACTCTGTCACGATTTTTGTCAATCGTATGACAGAGTTAGTCAGTTGAATTTTGTTATATTACCTACTCGAATCTTAACCGATTCGAGTAGATATTCGAAAACATATATTTCGATTGACTTCGAAATAAAAGTTCTATAACTTTTTTATTTCTTGTCATCTCAATATATGTTTCCTTTTAATTTTTTATTATGATTTCATAATCTCGTTTTTCTTAAATTTTTCAAGAAAAAATTTGAAAATCTCGATTATGAAACTAGATCTTCCTATATATATATTATTATATAATATATATATAGGAAGATAGGAAGTATTAATAGTATATATATACGAATATACGTAGTATATGAGTATATATATTTCTATGAACTAGGAAGTTATATGTTTTAGTTTTATTATACGAAGTATATATAAAAATTCCTCACTGAATGGTGTCATTTATTTTTTTATACGAGTTTTTGAAAAATCACTTTGCACAGCACAAAAATTCAAATTTGCAATCAACCTGTGCAAGTGAGTATATCGCCTGCACATAACACACACACGTATATGACCGGTAGTGCAGACGATACTATGCACACACATGTGTGAAATCAACCAAACACCAAATTTTTAAATATTTCTACGAGTTTATGGTGTAGCTACAGAGTGCATAGTGTAAATCTTGTTGAACCGACGCAGATGCCATAGCTCTTCCCATAGCGCACGATGAGCACGATCTGCATCGTAGACATTCCAGTTGAATTTTCTCCAAACACGACAGCGATAAACCATGTTGTTTGTGAAGGATAGATCAAAATCAACGAGCTTGATGTTATTTCCTGCTGACAGTTTGTGCATAACGTCGATGAGCGATACAAGCAATGCACCAGTCACATCTCGATTACAGCCAAGTATCGACTTATGCTCTGCCAGTACTCGGTCGTATTCATCTCGTGCAGTAACGGTTACCGCGTTATGTTCTATGTGGTTTGTTATAAATACTTTCCGCATTTTCATAGCTAAATCTCCAGAATCTGTGTAAATTAAATATTTTGCGACTTGTAAAATCGCATCCGAATGAATAATATATATTTCAAACTCGGATGAACAAATATTTTTTTAAATGGTTGTTGATAATTTTATGCACAAAAATTACATCATTCAGCGATAGGTCGAATTTTGATACACCATCATTTGACACAGTAACAAAAAACCTACACTGGTGTTAACTATGCATAGATAAAATTTTTTGTGAGGATTTTTTTCATGAAAACACTGATGAAAGACCTTGGAAACATGAATCCAGGTGAACTTGAACCAAAACCATACAAAGGCGGCGATGTTGACGTAGTTAGTCCAATCCTGGACAGCTTGCCAGAAGGAACCAGTATGGAGTTCCGCAACGCCGTATTCGAAGCAATCGTGGATGAAGTTATCGACGACACCATTGCCGAGAAGGAATCAGAGTCTGAAGCTCCAGTTACTGACGGTGATGTTGAAGAGGTTGTTGAACCTATCGTTGACAAGGCTGTTGCATTGTACCTGGTATCCCGCGATGAATATCGCAAGGTATCCAACATGATCCATAGCAAAATCATTGAACGCAAAACACGTTCCAGCTTACTGGCTAAAGTTGCTCACTTCGTAGCTGAAGCTGTAACTGAAACTGATTACAACGCCGGTGCTGATAACATCGATAATCCTATCGACGAAACCGTAGATATCGGTGGTGAAATCAAAGATGCTACCTCCGAGAAAGACGAGTCTCCAGCAGATGGAACTTCTCCAACCACCGCTAAATGGCAGAAGATTTGGGCATCTGGTAATCGCAGATCTCGTTTCGAAGCTGATGATGAATATAGCGCTGGTGCAGATGGCATCGACAACCCTATCGATGAGACTGTGAAGATCGATGGTGAGATCAAGGATGCAACATCCGAGAAGGATGAATCACCTGCTGATGGTACATCACCAACCACAGCTAAGTGGGAAAATATCTGGAATGCAGGTAAAGGCAGACCTCGCTTCGAAGCTGACACTGAAGGCGAAACTGCTGATGAATCTTCATCCGAAGAAACTTCAGATGCAGAGACCTATGGTGTACCAGAGAACGAAACAGCTACTGGCGAAACTGCAGATACCGAAGGTGAAGTTGCAGATGCTACTTCCGAGGAAGATGAAACTGCTGCTGAAGGAACTTCTCCAACTACAGCTAAGTGGGAAAACATCTGGAAAGCTGCTGGTCCTGTTCCTATCGATGCTGTTAAAGCTAAGGGTAAACAAGGTGCTAAACCTAAACCACAGAAACCAGGTCAGAATTGTGAAGCTGGTGCTGAAGGTTGCACTGAAAGCAACGATATCAAAGTTGCAGTTGATAACGGATTCGATGCTAACGAAAAGGCTAACTTGCGTTATCTGGTTAAATCTGCTATCCACCATCGTAGAGCAACAGCTCTGGTATCCAAGACCATGACTGCTGAAGCTGCTGATAAGATGTTACATGACCTTCGTTATGTTCTTCCAGCTAAGTTCTATGACAAATATTCCCGTTAATAAAAGCCGCACATAACTAAAAACCAAACCTATCAACTATCCTCCTTCATCGGGGGGATAGTTGATGCTTTTCTCTTATATCTTTTTAATGCTTACCATATTACTATAGACAATTATTCAACCTAGAGGGAAAAATATGTCCAATCAAAGTAAATATCTAGCTAAACGTGCTAAACGTGATGCTAAACGTAAACAACTTAAAAAGTCTAATGGTTTAGCTAAGATCGCCCGTAATAGTGAATTTCAAGCTACCATGTCTGCTGCACATGCGACTAAGCAGATCAAGAACGATGTATATGCATTCATTACGCATGTCAATGGATTCAAAGCCACTTTAGTTACCCTTAGTAAAGGTATTAAAGATCTTAAGGCAGCAGATGATGTTAAGTACTCTGGATTGATAGAATCAGTATATCCTAAAGCTATTAAATCGATAGATGAAGAGATCTCCCCTACTCTGTCTGAATTAGCTAAGAAATTAGATGCACTAACCAACAAAACTGTTGGGTTAAGTGACTTCTTCAGTATCAGTACTGAGTTACAAGGACTTACTGTTAAGTTTGCTGGTATAGTTGAAGCTACTAATAAGTATCATAACCACAATGTGGCTATATACAAAGGTACTGAAACTAATGATGGGTTAGTAAGTGTAGATGATTCTGATTTCGACTTTAGTTCTCCATTAACCGAAGAAGAGGCTAAAGCTGTAGCTGAAGATTTGGGTATAGAACTTCCTAAGGAAGAACCTACTGCTGAAGAAGAACCTCCTAAAGAGGAAGTAGTAGGTGAAGAAGTTGATGAGGATGATGTACCACATATAACTGATAACATCATGCACGATGTTGAAGCTGACATAGTTATCGTTCCGGAAGAGGATAGTACAGATACAGTAACTAAGGTTGAAGGTTAAATAAATACTCAGGTATATCTACTGGAATAATAGATAACTAACAGGGAGATACCGTATATGGCAGAACTTATTAACGACTTATATAGCTTTGTTGATAAATTTAAGTTATATTTTTCAACCATTTCACTCAGATCGATCCACTATGCATTTTTTAACCTGGATGACAATGTAGCAGTTCTATGTAACGCATCTACTTCTACTAGAGCAGAGTTCGGTGATCGATTGACTGAATTTAATGTTAGTGATCTATCTTTTCATGTACTTCAGTTTACTGATACTGAGTTTTTTAACGATGTCAGAGCATTTTTTAAGATACCATCTAGTGACATTTATGCACTTAATGTAACTGCTATATGTACTATACTGAATAAAGCCCCGGTACATGAAGTATTGTTCAACATGAGCGATAATCATGATCTTAATATTACTTGTGGGCAGGAAACCAGTTGTGTAGGTACAGTAGTTATTAATAACCATGTCAGAGATGAATTATGCTACTGGTATAATTACATCAAACAGATCGGTACGCAATCACATCGTGATACTCATCCGAATATCCTTAGTGAATATACTCCACCTAAGAAGTTAAGAAACTTTAGATTAGCAGTTAATCTATCTGAATTTAAAGAGATGGAAGATTGTCAATCTGAAGTTAACTTCATTATTCATGATGGATTGTCATTACCTAATATAAAAGTATTCTTGAAGGATAAACCTATCACTATGTATTTATGGATAGAAGATGATACTTGTGTATTCATTATGTTTATCTATAATGACGATGTAGTATCAGTCCGTAGTGTTAGACCTTGTGTTAGAACTATACCTTTGCCTAAGCGTATACGTTTTGATACTAAGAATACCACAGATTTAACGTATAAGGATAAGTAAAAATATGGCTATTGAAAATAATACTAAAAAACCAGAAACCCAGGCTGAATCACAGCCTGTTCGTAAGTTAGTAGTTAAAGAAGAAGATATCAGCACTACTGAAGAAGTTAAATCAGAACTTAATGATACTACAGTAGATATAGATGCTGTATTAGCTGAATATAAAGAGAGTGTCAAAAACTCTGATGAGAGCAGGTTACGTAATGTTGACAAGATGACGCTTGCTATACCGTTAACTGATGCAGACAGTATCGTAGAAATGTCTACTGATGTTATTACTCGTGCTATCGCTAAAGGTACTTCAGCTTTTGCAGCTGAGATGGAAGATCTTACTTCTGACCATGCTCATGTACAGCAGGCTAGTAACTATTATTCCGCAGGTAATGAAGTACTTAAGCGTTGCTTAGAGAAGATAACTGATATAGATAGCTTTAAGAATGAGATACCTGGTATCCGAGAAGGTACTGCTACAGTAGGTCGTAAGCATCGTGACCCTAATAACCCACATAAAGTATTTAGTGGTGATGAAGCATATCGTATCTTCGCTACTCTTACCAGTGGTGTAAGGCGTGTGTACTTATGGAATTCTGGTATAACTTTAACTTTACGTAATGTTAAGTTACGTGAGTTAGATAGCTATCTGGAAATGGTTAGTGATGAAAAATATGAGTATGGTAAGTTGTATGGTGCATGGTACTATCTGTTTGCTGGATTATCTATAGATAGACACATCATTGAACAGATTTTACCTACCGCTATCATTTCTAGTAACTATAAGGACTGGCAGGATACTGATAAGTTATTGTCCCAGATTTCCTTACAGGATTATCAGGTAATTCTTTGGACATTAGCTTGTCTTATGTACCCTACAGGTACTAATGTTTCTTATGTATGTGGTAATAAGAATTGTCAACATGTACATACCGAACATGTAGATCTAGGTAAGCTGAAGTATCAGCGTAATGAGCTGATCAATGACAAGATGATTGAGCATTTCTCTAAGAGCATCGTAGATGATAAAGATCTGGAGCTGTATAGATCATATCTCAACTTTGATAAAGCTATCGAATTCGATCTTAATAACTCAGTTGCAGATAAAGTACACTTTAAGATCAATCTGAAACAGTCAAGCTTATTAGACTACTTAAATGTAGGTAAAGCTTACAATGCTGAACTTAATCGTCAGGCTGATGTTACTAACCGTGATAGTGTAGTAAGGTATATTACCTATAACCAGAATAGATGTTATCGTTCATGGATCAAGTCTATAGAAAGTACTGCATCGGTAGATGGTGTTACTTATCTGGAAGCTGTAGTTGAAAATGATTCAACTGGTAACAATGATAAGACTATTGATAACATTCTGGATGAATTACAACAACACCAGAATAATTTCAATAAGGAAATCCAGGACTATATCCAGAGTACTAAGATAACTCATATCGCGTTCCATTTTGAGAAATGTCCTAACTGTGGTGCTGAACCTACTACCAGTTATCATGGTTATATCCCATACGACATGACTCAAGCTTTTTTTACCCTAGGGCGCATGAAACTCTTGAAAATCAGCTATCAGCAGAACGAGCAACAGGATTCGAAAAATACTTCAAAGAGTACTTCGAATTCGTAGAGCGTATGCAGGCTAGTGGCGTATCAGGTATCGTTAAAGATAACCTGATACAGGTTTTCAACGCTACTTACTTTAACAAAGAATTCTATCAGAATCATACTCCGGCTCTCATGCATTTGGACTATGAAACCAATCGAGAGCCGTATCATCCACTGTTTGATGAAGTATGTGAATTAGTATATTTCAACGATACTTTTAAACAGATGGGATTAGGATTTGATACGCTATATAACTGCTGTGATTACGGTATGTTACAACGTATACGAGAATTCATTGTTAAACAGAATGATAAGAAAGTTAAGCGCATGAATGACATGCAGGCCCAAATGGATCAGCGTCAGGAACGCATACTAAAAGGAACCCGTAATGACTGAAATAAATAATGAACCGCCAGCAAGATTAGTAGTTAATTCTAATCTAGGACTGACTAATGTGGTTAACATTGAGGATAGTAAACCTATCATCTGTAATACACTTAAAACTTGTATCGAGATGTTAGGTGCACATTGTGGTCCTCTTGCTAGATATGCCATGCTGTTGAATGGTTATACTTCTGGAGAGCAGTTTGAACCTAGTGTGTTTACCAGAGATGGTATCCGTATCTTAAGTGCAGTAGAATTCGTATCACCATTAGAACGATATGTTCAGGATTTACTTACTTATATCGGTAGCAGAGTAGATAACTATGCTAAAGATGGTACTACTACTTCTATGTTAATTGCCGCTACTTTCATTAATGTATTACTCAATAACAACTACGATCATGATCGTAGTCCTATCGAAGTAGCTAGAGAGATTAATACCTTTATTAGTGATTTGAATAAAGATGTAGATCTACATAAGTGTACTGTAGATAAGATAGCTGAATTTATCGCTAAGCATAAACATATAGCAGAAGTAGATGAAGGTATCCGTATGGAAGCTGCTTCTATAGTTGCCTATATGCAAGCATTATCATCTTCAGGTGGTAATATTCAGTTAGCTGAATGTATGCGTACTATATTTGCTAGTTCACCATCTATTTCCTGGGACTTTATTTCTTATCAAAATAATCCTAAAGAAAGTACTGAACCATATAGCGTATGTATACCTGACTATGATGTTAAATTCCAGTGTTCTTTAGCCTTAGCTAATACCGCTATCTTTAACAAAGGCTTAGGTACCGAATACGATATGGAAAATATCCGTTGTATCGTGTATAGCAATGGACTTACCCAGGGTGGTATAGATCTAGTATGCATGATCGACTACATGAATGAATATCCAGTTGACCAACCATTATTGTTAGTATCACCATACATCGATCCTGAGTTGGTTAGAACGGTAGATAAACTTAATCAGCAACGTACAGTACCGATATCGCTGTGGCAGTATATCTCAGATATGCGTATACGTAACAATGGCTTAGATTTTGAGTTACGTTTAACTAATGCAGTCTGTGGATGTGAACCATTCGACGCTAGACAAAACTTAGTAGATAAGATGTCTGATAAGTATACTTTCGTAGCTAAACGAGTACACTTCTTCGGTGGATACTTACACATCTATGATACAGCTCCAGTACAGGAAGGTACATGTATACATCCATACTACTTAGACAAAAATAAAGCTACCAGCTACTACAATGATCTTAGAGAAGTTATCGAAACACAACTAGATCTGTATAATAACAATGCTCGTAGTGATGTTAAGTTACGTAACTACTATGTAGAAATACTTAACCGTATGGCATGTATCCATAGACCAACCTTATATGTAGGCGGTACTGTACATGAGCAGGTAGCTAATGCTGATGTAGTACAAGATGTGTTAGGTGCGATTATGTCATCACTTAAGCACGGGTTCTATATCAACGGTGTATGGAGTTTCTTAGATGATGTAGGTGGTGTATCAGGTAGTAAGGATACTCCAGTATATCAAGCTCTTCATCATGCTGTTAAGTTAGTATGGGATGGTCTCTATCTGAAACATAAAGAAGTAGGACATTATTATACTCTGGATGTAGGTTCATACTGGAATATACTTAGTGATAAACCTGCTGCGATAGATGACTTCATCATTCATGCAGATAGTTATGCTAAGAACAATAACTACCCGATACTACATCCTATCGGTATATATACTGAACTACTCAAACGTCTAAATGAATTAGCTATCAGATTCGCTCTGACTGATAAGATCATAGTACGTGGTGGAGTAGTTGTTCCTGAGGAGGAAAAGTGAAATGCCTATAGAAACAGTTGATAGTATCAAAGTAGGAGATACTATCCGCTTTAAGACTAAAGCGGTACATGATAACGTATATTGGTCAGGTAAAGTGACTGCTATCTGTGGTTACGATATAGCTAGGCAGATCGCTGGTAGTAATCTTGATATTTATTATCAAGATGTTAAGCGAGTTGATTCTAGTATAGCCGAATTGGAAAATGCGGAGTATATTATCGTAAAAGCAGTACAGGATGAAAACATCAGTAAGACTATAGTAATTGGTGTTGACTGGATCGATGTGTCTACCTTTGAGCATGTAGATGTGGTAGGACATGTTGATATCCGTATATACAACATAACTCAAGCTAAGGCTAGAGATATAGTTAATCTGATACAGGCACAATATCCTGACTATATAGCTACCATAATAGAAAAGTAATATTTGTATACTACCCCCTCCAGTATAACACTGGAGGGGGTAGGTTTTTCATTTATTCTTTATTTCTACATCATTAGGGTGAGTTAGGTATCCATAATGCTTAACTTAACTTAGTTCATGAGGAGTTGTGGTTAACACCATGGTAAAACAATAATGTTATCTAAGTTTCTAGTGCCTAGTGTAGGCAAGGAGTTAATTATGGAATTTAAATTCAATATTAATGGTGCAGATAAGAAAGCTGAATGCATTTGTAATTCTACCGACCATGAGGCAGAACTCTGGAATGAAAGCTTTGAGAAGATCGCTGACATGGTTGAATGGTTCTCAAATAATACCACTAAGGGTAGAGAAACAGCAGACGCTATAGCTACAGCAATTATCACTTTCTGTGAGTCTTATTCTACTAAGCAGAAGACATATGCCGAGGATATTAAACGCAAAATGTCTCGCCAATGGTCTTATGAAGATCGTAGAGAAGCAGATGAAGAGGAACGCCGTCAGCGTAAAGCGGAAGAAGATGCAGCAAAGCGTGCTAAAGATTTAAGATAATGTCAAGTCCTTTAATCTCATAGAACCAAAGAATACACATCGTTGTGATGTGTATTCTTTTTTGTTATATATTTATTTTTTCTCTGCTTGTGCTTCTGCTGCCATCTCAGTTGATGCTGCTTCAATCTTGTTTTCAGCAGGGTTAGCATTCGATTCAACACCAGCAGCTTTACCGAGATTCTGTAAATCCTTAAGAACACCATCAGCTTTCTTACCATTCCAGCTTGTCATCTTTTCTGCAAATTTAGTCATATCTAAAAGAACTTGTGCAGCTTGTCGATATGCATTAAGTTTTAGCTTATCATCAGGACTAGGATTTTTATTCTGCTCTAACCTAGCTAATTCGTCATTTATAGGTTTACTGGTATTTTCTATCGTTGTACTTAGATCAGCACCACCTTTCTGTATCATACCGATCATGCCAATAACTGCATTTATTTCAGTAACCATGTTGTTTACAAACTTAGGATTACCTGCACCTGCTAATGGACCTTGCTTTTTTGCTATAGCAAAATTTGTACTTTTTCTAACAGCGTCATCACTAACTAATTCTTTAAGGCCCTCTTTAAGCTCTGCATTTAATTCAGCTTTAGCTTCAGCTGATAGTTTAGTTAATTCAGTAGGATTACTTTTAATATTTTGTTCTAAGTTCTTAGCAATTTTAGTTACCTTTAACCCAGCAGCATACCATCTCTTAAAATCATGATGTACTTGCTTATAATCCATAACACGAACATCAACGTCTTTCATGTTCTTAAGATCGAGTTTTTTAATTTCTTCTTCGATTTGTTTTCTTCTAAAGAGGATAAGATTCATTGCTTTTTTGAATACACCCTTAAAGAACTTCGTTATGTTGCCTAAGATACGTCTAATGAATGCCCAGATCTTGGAGAATATACCTTGCTGTTTAGCATTGCTAGCAGCTGATGCAGTATTAGTACCCGTAGTAGTTTGTGTGGTGGTAGTTCCTGTTGTAGGAGTTGCAGTAGTAGTAGCACCTGTAGCGCCACCTGCAGTTGTAGCGGCACCAGTACCAGCAGTAGCATCATCTTCCATAGCTACCAAAAATAACAGTGATAACTTATCTCTAGGTGATCCTACGACTGGAATATTATTAATATCTATTGGTCTATTGAGAAGTGAGCTGATGTTGTCACCATACAGACGAGCAAATGTACGATTAATACCATTATAACGTACATAGTTGTACATATTAAGAGCATCATCTAGCATAGTGCCATACATTTCAGTTCTAGCTACTTCTGTTTCAAATTTAGCAAATTCTAATTCTAACGATTTATCCATGATGAATTATACTCACTGAAATAAAAAAATAACTATCACTAGGTAATAGCTACCTAGCAATAGTTATATTTTGTTAAGTTTAAATTAAGATATTGTTAGTATGGATCGTTGATGTTCAAGCTATCAGCTGCATTCTTACGCTGTCCAGCACGTTTAGCCGCCTTCTGTGCAGCAATGTTGTTCGCTTCAGCAGCGTCTTGTTCTTTTTCAGTGCCGCTGTTAATAGCAGTTGTATATGTACTATTAGCAGCTTTTGCATTTCTGTCTGCTTCTTCTTTGTTAGATTTTGCTGCTGCTTTTATCTTCTTAGAAAGTTCAGCTGCAGCTTCCCAGATAGCGATACGATGCTTCATGATCATTTCTGATGTTTCTTTTGAATCTTTGGTTATCCAGTTAACAAATCTACCAAATGCGCTAAGTTTTTGAACACGATCTTTATCAGCATTTTCAGCTGCTTCTAACTGATCAGCTGATTGTCTTAATCCACCTAACTCAGCGGTTAATCCAGCTGGCATATCGCCGCCCATGGTAGCTTTAACACTTTCGATCTGGCTTAATACCTGATTTAATTGAATTGCTGTTGGTTTAAAATCACTAGAAGCTTTTCTTAATTCACGTACAGCATTTTTTAAGTCGCCAACATTATTGATATCTACAGTTTTTAAGGTAACTTTGAGTTTTTTGTATTCAGCAGCATTTTTTCTAGTTGCAAAATCTTTGATTTTACCCCATACTTTACCGAATATACCTTGTTTAGCACCTTCTACTGCAGTACTTGCAGATTCTTTGAGTTCATTTATTGCCTGGTCAGCAGCCTGCTTATCCATAGGTTCTGGCATTTTAACTGTTATAGAACCAGCTAATGATTGAACTTTATCAAGTTCATTAAGCTGAGCATCAACATCACCATCTTTCTTCTTAAAGAGAGACATGAATTTATCCCAGGCACCTTTAATAAAGTTAACAATAGCATTCCAGCATTTCTTAATGAATGCCCAGATCTTAGCAAAGAATCCTTCATTCTCATCTTCCATAGCAGCGATGAATGTTCTGGACATGTTGCTGTAAGGACTACCATTAAAATCTACTGATTCACAGCTAGGGAAACTGCAACCGATAGCATTGTCTAATTCACCATTAGAGTTAAATAATGATAAGAATGTTCTATCGATACCGTAGTTCTTAACATGATTGTACATGTTAAATGCACGATCAAGTGATACCTGGGCAAAGTTCAGCTGCATACTTTCACATGCTGCTTCTGCACAGCCAACTTCGATCTCAAGTTTCATTTTTTCAAAATCATTTTCAGACATCTGTGGTTCAGTATTACCGAATACTTCATAAGCGGTACCGAACATAGCATTTAAATTTAACATATTTATAACCTCTATTGTCTAGACAATAATTGATTTAAAAAGTCAGTAGATAACTCAATAGCCACTTGGTTATCTATATTATTTAATTCTTCCTGACTAAGATGACCATTTTCATTATTAGCTACAGCATTATGAGCTAATTCACTAAAACGATGATGGATATTCTTTAATACAGGAGAATGATACTTAACATCCAGTACAAAGTCAAATAGACTACTCTGAAGGTTATGATCTTCAGTAGTAAATACTGTACGGGTGAATTTGTTTAAAGATGTGTTAGTTACACCTTTAACAAAATCAGCTTTAGTTACACCATCAGGTATAAAGTTATCGTCTAAGGATTCTGTGAAAGCTAATAATTTACGAGTAGCTACATCAGTCATAGTACTACGACGATTATTCATCATGTCACGTTTGTATTCCTGATGATTAAGTTCACATTCCTGTAAAGCTTTCTTACCGAATAACTTAACATCACGAACATCTATACCCATAGAAGGTAAAGGTCTACCTGGTTTAGTATGGTATACATGGAGATAAGCAGCTAATTCAGCATTGCTGATTTCTTCATTATCAGCAACATCTTCATTCATAACGTTTTCATCTAACAGAACACTATGTGTACGTTCTAATGATTTACGTAATGATAATAAAGAGTATGCACCCAGATTAAATGCTAACAGCACTTTATCCATATTCTCATGCAGTTTATCAAATAACTTATCCGGTACATTTAAAGTAGTCTTCTTAAATGTATACAGAATAGGTAAATATCTTTCAACTGCAAAATTGAAGTCTTTAACTGCTTTACCGTATTTGTGGTTACGTAAGTTATTAACAAACATATTACGGATAAAACTCTTAAGAGCATAAGCATTAGTAATAGTCTTATACAACATCTCTACATCTTCACGAGTAGATTCATCGTTATAAGCAACTCTATCTACTATCTCTGCAGCAGTTTCTCTATCTACTGGTACACTGTCTATTTCAGCTATATGACTATCAGCAATCTCAACTGCTTCATTAGTATCATAAACAGGTTCTGAACCAGTTACATCTTTATATACACCGCCTACTTCTTCTTCACCACCAAATTTAGTAAAGAGCATATCCCAGTTACATTTAGTAACATGTAATTCAGTAGGTTTATCTAACTCAGTCTTAGCATAAGTTTCTAAGTTAGTATCTTCATTAATATCTGCTTCCAGAGTACTTACATCTGACATAACGTCATTACCTAAAGTAGTAAAGGCTAATGAGATATTAGTACCTAATCTGGTAGCTATTTCATCCAGTTTATCGAAACATGCGGTCAGTTTACCACTGCGTTTGATCTTAGCATATGCTTCACCAACACGTCTACAAATCATCTGCTGAAATTCTTCGTCAGTCTGACCTTCTTCACGTTTGATATCACCAACTTCATTACTAACTTCATCAGCAATTACAGTAGTAGCTGCATTTATTTCTGGATCATTACTTTCTATAACGTTGTCATCACTAACTTCAGTGATATTCTCAGCCAGCATAGTGATGTATACGTCATCATTAACTTCAGCTATCTTCATTATCTTTCCTTATTGTGTTTAATTGTTTCGTTATAGATACGAACTGCCAGACTAGTTTTATCTACACTGTTAGGTGCACCTAGTGATGAAATTGCAGCTCTGACCATATCGATTCTGATCAGAGAGTCCAGAACTTTTCTAGCAGTATCTGTAACTTGTTTAGTGTCACGTTCTTGCATATACTTATATCCCCATTCATGTACATGAGCAATAATAAACTCATAGAATGAACATTTGTGCTATAATAAGGATAGTGAACCATGTCTTACGAAGCAATGATAGCTCTATTGAGCGAAGAGTTAGAGAATATCAAACCTATCACCGAAACACCAGTACCATCATCATCTAAGCATAATCCAAATGAGTTAACTGAAGCTGAAGACGAAATTAGTGAAAAAGAAAAAGATGAAAATGAGAAAGATGATGAGTATCGTGAAGAGCATAATGAATCTGAGGAAGAAGAAGATACTGGTGAAACTGATAACAGTGATTTAGGTCTACCTGAAGATACTGAAGAAGATGCTACTCAGAAAGAAGTATCTAAGGATATGGACAATGCTGATATATCAGAAGAAGAGTTAGATGCTAAAATGTCTAAGATGTCTTTCTATCAGCAACTTACTATGACTTATATTAAAGCTGAGTATGGTTCACCTAGTGGTAGTAACAGTAGTATTTGTCCTAATTGTGCTGGTACTGCAGATGCAGCAGATGCTGCTATAGTAGATAATGATGTTACTAAGACTGAACGTACTGAACCATTTGGAGAAGTAGATGATAGTGGTTCTGGTGGTGGTGACTATGGTAGCGACATGGGTGGCGGAGATGATTATGATTTCGGTGATTCCGCTTTCCAGTTCAGATATCAACCTGGTGAAGAAGATTTTAGAAATTTCCTTGATGAAGTTGGTAAGACGGTTAAAGAAATAGGTGCAATAGTAGGTGCTACTGCTAAAGCAGGTGAAAGATTATTCCATTTTGCTTCTAAGACTTTAGTCAATGTTACTCACAAATTAGAACAGGTAATTGAACGTAACTTCATTAAGATCAGACATGTATCTAAGTTCTATGAGTATAAGTTTAAACCTATACTTAAGCTAATTAATGAAAAAGATGCTGAGGAGATTTCACTAGAAGCATTTACTGCTAAACAATGGATAAATCTACAGCAAGGTTGTAATGAAGTATACAAACTACTAGTAGGTATAAAGAAACAGTTATTATCTTCTGAAAAAGATTTCCCTAAAATTATTAAGGCTTATACTGATGTTTTCTCTAAGTTAGATATTAACATTAACGAGAATACTCCATCAGGTTGTTTATCTAAGTTATACGACCATCGTGCTAATAGTAGTTTAGCAGAATTAGGTTATAATAAACGTGATTTATTAGCATTGATTCGTCATTTAGGTGAATTAGGTAATATAGCTGATAAGGATGCTCTTAAAGGTATTAAAGATGTAGTAGTTAGCTATGGTAAATTACTACGAACTGAATCCGCTAAGACCTCTAAAGCTGGGGATAATAAGCAGGCTAAACAAATGGCTATTATTACTGAAGTTAATGCTAAGAAGTTTGACTTCCTTACTAAAGTAGTAGATGTATACTGCGATTTAACCAGTAAATTAGTAGATGACTTATATAGAGTTTGTTATGAATACGAGAAATCGGTTATTCCTAAATATCTTAAGGAGTAATGAATCATGGCTATAACTGAAAATTATGAAATTTTCACTAAACCTGGAGCAACACGACAGATACTGAAAGATACTGATCCTCACTGGGAAAGAGTTCCGTATCACACTATTCGGTTTGGTGATAGTTTTGAGAATATGTATCAGTACCTGATGTTTAAAGCTGAAGGTATAACAAATGAGAATGAAACTAAAGCAACTGCCTCTGTTACAGATATAATTAATAACGCCATGCAAAACAAACCGGATACTCGTAAATTGATGGAGTTATTTGGTTTAGATCATGATGGTACTGCACCAAAAATGTTAGGTGTACCATTTCACCAGGATACTCGTGTAGGTGGTAATGATGCGATTAACTGTCTATGGCAGTTTAATCGTGATGATGACATCATGCATCCAATTACTACTATAAATAAAGACCAGTGTATCGGTGAAGGTAGAGTATACTCCTCAACTACTCAGACTAACCAACAGATATGCTGGTTTACTTTTGGTGTTCCTTATTATTCATCATTGTTTGCTACCTTTAAGGGTGCATTTAACGAGAACTTAGCTAAGTTAAATAATCAGGGTTACATTAATGAAGAAGGTGAACAATATAACTTAGCAGAACTGTTTGGTAAATATGCTACTTTAACTGTTTGTATTTGGGCACTACCACTTAAGTTAGGTGTTGAATTTGCTCGTAACCGTGCTAACGTGTATAAGGTTAATCGTTTCTATGAATTACGTGCACGTATGCAGTTATATTACAAATATGTTGACAGTATGTTAGCACACTGGTTAGTATCATCTGGTATTTACAACAATGGAACTAATGCTAAAGATGGTAAGAACATGTATAACGGTGAGGTGTCTTTTAAGAATAAAAATATAACTGCTAATCCTCAATATGTACCAGATGCGCTGAAACTTACTGGTGCATCTATCTGGGATATATTAAGACGCCGTGCTTGTAATGCTGGATTAGAATCATTTGGTTCGGTTTATGATCAGGATAGTGATAATGGCTCAAGACCTTACAGTGATGCGATAAGAAGAACTCTGGTGGGTAATGAAGCTATACCGATAAAGTATAGAGCTCAGGAAGCTGCTAGAATGGATAAAAATAACTATGATACAGCTAAAGATAAAACAGCTAAAGGTGCTGGTGACGATTTCTTTAGAATGTTAGATGAAAAGAATAGAGCATTGACACCACCAAATCAAGCGGGTTCACCTTACGATGATGATAATGGTTCATGGATGAAAGCTTTCGCTAACTCAGCATTAGGTGCTACTCAGTTTATCGGGTTCCGTATCGATAAGAGCACTGATGCAAGTGAATCCTTTAGTAATAGTACTCAACCATCTGCTATAGCAGAGCAGTACAATGCTAAAGTTAAAGAGATGTCAGCTAAGTCTATAGACTATGGTCTTAAAGGTGCACAGGATGGAGGTAGTATCTTTGATAAGATAGTTGATACTGGTGTTAACTTTGTTAAAGGTGTAATGGAAGCATTACAGACAGTAGACTTTATAGGTGTAACTGATTTAGCTAATGCAGCTATGACTGGTAACTATTTCGATGCACCGGAACAGTATGCTGGATCTGATTTCAACAAATCACATTCATTATCTTTCCAGTTAAGATCTCCTTATGGAGATAAGATATCTATATATCAATCTATCATGGTACCATTATTCTGTATACTAGCAGGAGCTTTACCTAGATCTGGTGGTGCTAATGCATACACCCAACCATTTCTGTGTAGAGTATACTGTCGTGGTATGTTTGCTGTACCATTAGGTATTATAGAAAGTGTATCTATTAAACGTGGTGATAGCGAATTCGGTTGGACTTATGATAACTTACCTACCTGTATAGATGTAAGTATAAGTATAAAAGATATGTCACCTATCATGTATGTTACGATGTATGATAGTATATTTGAAGACATCATGGGTACTGATAGTGCGTTTAATGAATACTTATTAACCTTATCTGCTGTAGGTTTGTTTGAACGTATATCTCAGATACACAAAATGATACGTGGTGTACAGTATGCTGCACATAAGCTCCGTAACCGTTATTTTAATCCAGCATTTTGGTCACATAGTGTATCACAATTCTCAACTGTACAGTTTATTGGATCATTTATTCCTAGAACTACTATCAGCACTAGATAATTTGTAGAGGCGGTATAAAAGTCTTCTATTTATAATAAAATAATCATATGACATTATTTATAATGTTAGGCTTTTTAATATTGTTTAACATGGGAGATACTTGATTATGAGTACACCTATTAACTATTTGGACCTTGACGGTGTAACAAACCTTAAAAACGAATTTGAGAATCGTTATGTTACCGCTGATAGTGTTAATACTATTGTTAACAATGCCATTGCGAATTATAAAAAAGCTATTGTTCAGCTTGCTACTGCTACAGCTGTATATGATACAGAGGGTGAAGATCCTACTGTGATCCTGGGCTATGTTCCAGATGTTGCTGAACCACAGGAAGGTATTATGTATCTGATTCCAGATACTAATGCTGAAACTTCAGGTATCTATGAAATTTGGGCATGGGAACCAGATGCTGATGGTCAGGAAGGCGACTACAAGTGGGTTAAACTCGGTGCTTCTACCTTTACTCTGACTATTGATTCTGTACTTGATGCTCAGTCATCTAACCCAGTACAGAATGCTGTAGTAACTACTGCTCTTAATGCTAAACTTAATACTTCTGCTGTTGAAAACACTTGGGTAGATAATTCTACTAATCCAGTAACTTCATCTCTTATCAAATCTTCTCTGGATAATAAGGTTGATGCTGTTGATCTCGTACCTATCACACCTGAGCAGATCGCTGCGCTGTTTGCTGATCCTAATGCACAAGATAGCAGTGGTGAGTAACTAAATACTTAACTTAAGTTCTAATATATAACCTTTCTGTACTTGGATCAAATTAATGATCCAAGTACATGAAATGACATATAGAATTTATATGGATAAGGGTGGTTAATATGAGTATTCTCGTTTATGATGGGTTACGTGAACTTATAAAACGTGAATTTATTGATAGGAATATGGCCTACTACCGATGCTGCTGTTGATAGATTATTATTTTTAAATGAATATGACGACTTAAAGGGAGAAAATTTATGAATTTTGGTGAAGCACTAAATGCAGTTAAGAACGGCAAAAAGGCTAAACGTGCAGGCTGGAATGGTAAAGACCAGTTCATTGAACTTGCTACTAATGTATCTTTCATTAGACCTAATGGTGAAGTTGCAAATGTAGACCATGAAGATATGGGCAATAAAGCGATTGCATTTCACGGCACTAGTGGAGTACAGATAGGCTGGCTAGCATCTCAAGCTGATATGTTGTCAGAAGATTGGATAGTCATTGATTAATGTGCAAAAAGGAATAGAAATGAAAGTATTTATTTCACAGCCTATGAAAGGCAGAACAGACAAAGAAATCTTAGATGAACGTGATGCAGTCATCGAGTATCTTAAACAGAAGTATAGTGATATTTCTATTATTGACAGTTTTTTAGATATCGAGCCGCCAGAGGTTAAAACTACAGCTGTATTTTACTTAGGTAAGTCAATTCAGCTATTAAGCGACGCCGATTTATGCGTAGTTGTCGGTGATGTATCAGACAATAACGGTTGTCAGATTGAAATGGAAGTTTGTAAGCGTTATGGTATTGAACTTATCCAACTCAGTTTAACCCCAAATCCGGATAAGGATTTATTTTAATATGTTGGCTGATCCGCCGAAGTTAATAGAACTTAAGAGAAAAAATGAAGTTCGATAGTAGGTACAAGTGGAGTACAGATATGCTTGCTACCGATTGGCAGTTGGTCGATGAGGTCGCTAACTAATCCATATCTACTACGTAGACAGTAACGATAGAGTTACTGTCTATGTCTTTTATCGGTTCTGCCTGTATTTATGACATTCGATTCATACTTCATCACGCAAATGCCGAAATAATATAGACGAACCGCACGCGCTGCTTAGCTGAGTAGACCATATCAGACCACTATACCTCCAGTAGAAAAACTAACTGTATCTGTGTATGGATCTATAGGTGGTGTAGACTACCCTACCTTCAGAGAAAACGTAGTTTATACACCTAATAAAGTAGCGAATTATGGCGTATACACTATAGATATTTCCCTAATGCCTAAATATAAAAAAAATATAACCACATAAGTACTACTCTCTACCTAGGTAGAGAGTAGTACTATTTTGTATAAGTTATATTTAATTTATCTTACTTGAGATCTGGAAGAACAACGCCAGCGACTAGTGTGTCGTTAAATATGTCACTAGGATCTCCCATCGGTATATCTTCATCAAGTACTTCAACTGCATCTGGTTGATATAGTACATACTGATCTACATCAGCCTGATCAGATCTTTCAATCATACCGATCAATGCATAGTTTTCCATATCCGCTAAATCAGGTATATCCGGATAGAGATATTCAGCTATTTCTACCAGCTTATCATGATTGTTTTCATTGATCTCACAACAAAGTTCATCAACCTGCTCAAAGTTGTTGTCATATACTCGAATGATGACATTATTAAAATCCTTAAAGAATTCTCCATCTTCATAGTAGAATTTACTGAATCTACCTAGATATCTACTATCTATAGCCATCAGTAATTCAGGACAATGATTCTCTTTCCATTCCTGCCAGTCTTCAATATCACACTGATATGATCTGCCTTTGAGAATGATTATATTGTCATCAGTCATCTCTAAACTACATACACTTTGCCATCTAGGACTTACAGCGTGATACTCATCCTTAATTGATTCTAAGTAGTCATAGCACTTCTGCAATGCTTCAGTTTTTTCATGATTTTTATCATACAGATAGATCGTATCAAACGATTTACTCATATACAAGTTCTCCTAAACACTAAAGATTAAAACCCATACTAGTAATATATAAATACTCTTAAAATGAAAGCACAACAATAAAATATGCCCTCTAGTAGATAACTAGAGAGCATATAATTTTAAAGTATTAAACACTAGTTGTAGATACAGTTAAGTTAGGATACATTTCAGGATGATCTGCATATGAAATCTTACCTATCTTGTCAGCATACAAGTATACTAACTTACCATCACCAGTACCGAATCTATCAGTAACAGTTTCATTATCACCTAGTTTTATTAATTCACCATCAGTACCAACACAATCGATGAAGTTGATAGTTAACTTAGTTGAATTAAAGAAGTCATTAGTATATACTGCGTCTGCGTTAGTAGAGGTATAATCCTGTAATAAAAATACTGAACGATAATTTTCAGATGGCTCAAGACTATCCCAGGTGCAATTCTTAATATTGAAAACTACACCTGTAGCGTTAGTACGATTAGACCATCTGAACACATTAGATACTGAAGCAAAATGACAGTTTTCTATATTAACTACAGCATTATCTGCTAAAGCAAATATAGAGATAGCATTGTTACTCATGTTACCAGTGAAATCACAGTCTTTAATCAATACTGATTTAGGAGCAGAACCAGCAGCTAAACCTATTTCGATAACATTATAACCACTCTGACCAATATTACTATTAGTTATAACTACATCTTCATTAGTAGTAACTCTAATAGCAGCATTAGATACATCCGTAGTAATACTACCAGTAGTGGTTAATCCATCTATAGTAACATTACCATTGCTAGCAGTAGTAGCAATGCTAACACTATTAGCAGTAGAGTTAGATACATCAACACTAGAACCAGTTAATGCCCAGGATGGATTAACTGAATCAGTCATAGTTAAATCAGCTACTATCAAGTTTTTATCTGTATTGATAGATGTATTATCTACAGTAGTATCATCAATGAATTTGATATTTGCAGTATTTTCTACAGTTTCAATACGTCTACTTAGTGAATTAAGTCTATTCAGCATAGAATTTATACTAGATTCATTAACACTTACAGAATTCTTTATACCTAGTATACGCTGAATAAGTTCAGTTAAAGATTCTGAAGTAAAGTATGGGTATGTCATAATTAGCTACCCTCCTCTTCATTGTTATCATCATTACGGAACAGATTTCTAATGGCATCAGCAGAGATAGGTTCACCAACTAACTGATTCTCTTCTAATTCATCGATACGATTTCTGTTATCAGTTATATTGTCTGCATTAGTAGAAATATTAGTCTGGTTAGTTGCTATATTAGCAGCGTTAGTTTGAATAGCAGCAATAGCATCATTCAGAGTAGCAAGAACACCATCCAGATCCATATTACTTAAAGCAGTAGATAATTCATCTATTCTGGCATTAAGTTCCTCTATAGTTCCACTGATAGCAGTAATAGATTCATTGATTCCATTAGTAGCATTTAATATATTGTTAGTAGCGGTACTGATGTTAAAGATACCGTTTTCGATATTATTCAGCTTAGCTGCGGTGATTATATCACCTGCAGCCCATCTAGTCTTACTATAGTTTACTGTCATATTAGTTACTCCTAATTACCCTTTTGAATCATGGATTAACTTAATAACCATCTCTTTAAGACATGCTGCTGTTTGATTAATTTGTTTAATCTTTTCAGCGAAAGTAGATAGGTTATTTACCTTATTTTCTACTTGATGTGTAGCTGTTGTAGTAGCACGCAGTTTTCTGGTAACACTATCTACAGCTGCAGTTGTGTTAATAATGTTGGCTTTAATTTCATTCAACAGCTTAGCTGTTTGATCTTTACCATTATCATCAGCCATATAAAACCTCCTATATTAGATACAGTTATGTTCTATTGGACATAGAACATAACTTGTAAGAGTTTATATAAAGAGTTTTAATTTAAGATCCTGAACCTTCAAGAGCAGCTATTCTAGCTTCTAATGCAGATATACGCTGTAGTAATTGATCAGTAGTAGCTTTAGTTACTAACTCATCACTTTCAGTGTATGCACCACTAGTTTTGCCTTTAGTATAGAATACACCATCCTGAGTAAAGTTAACTCTAGTACCAGAGTTCTTTACTTGTCCTTTAGATGAGTTATTGTTGATATACTTAGCATAGAACTGAGCCCAGATGTTGTTATCATTCTGACCATTATTAACACCAATGAAAGAAATGATGTTAGCATCAGTATTTTTAACCTGAACACCACCACCGGATGATTCATTCCATACGGTAGAAGTTACATTACCAGTAACAACTTTATTAGTAACTAAGTTGTAGTTAGTCTGAGCTTTAACACCATCATTGGTGATAGTCTTAGATACAGCATCAGTTTCTAATTCTGCCACATGGTTTATAAGAGTAGTAACTTTTGCAGTTAATGCAGTAGTATCACTTTGAGCTGCTAATTCTTCAATACTAGATTGAATGTTATCAAGTTTATCTGAATTACTGTTAGCTACAGCTAAAGTATCACTAATACCAGTTTCGATATTGTTTAATTTAGCAGAAGTAATTTTATCACCTTTGCTCCAGGTATTAGGAGTATAAGTACTTGTCATGATAGTATATCCTCTTGTTATTATTCATCTAAGGTTGCGCTGTCTACTTCAGCTTCATCTACAGTAGGTGAAGAACCATTATTAGCAGTTAAATTGATAGTGTTGCGGATACGAGTAGTTCCGGATACTACCAGTTCTACTAAGATCTGAGCACTGGTGCTTTCAGTACGAACAGTAACTTCAGCTAAGCTGCTGGTGAGACTGGATGCAGTACCTTTAGTGGTGTACAATTCACCATCACCTACATAACCGATGTAGTTCTTGATGTTGTAGATTTCACAGTCATATGGAGTTATGCGTAATGTCAGTAACTGTTCTGATTCATCTGTAACTGTTATAGCTGGCAGTACAGTATCACCTTCATTAGCTAATGCTACATCTTCAGGAACAGTTAATACTGGTACAGATACAGTTTCACCTGGAACAACATTAACAGTTATCGATGTAGTTACTATACCTGCTGAAGTACCGGATTCATCATCAACAGAAATAATGATCTGCTGTTCACCAAATTCGGTAGAGGTGTATTTAAGTGTTTTAAGGAATTCATTAAGGCGTTTAGCTGAACCACGCTTAAATATAGAAGTACCTGGGTTGGCAATAAGAGTTCTATCCTGATTTACCAGATAACCGGTAGGTACACTGATAGTAAGTGC
>JAEEGL015838973.1_pt1 | contig 60208 bp, 49 predicted proteins | sample 9134231 | NCBI WGS metagenome assembly JAEEGL01 (sample SAMN16246548, study PRJNA631951) | gut metagenome | biome: gut microbiome; feature: rumen; material: fiber-attached | host: Bos | place: Iran: Karaj | collected 2018-10
AACGCCTCAGAAGAAGAGGATTTGATAGTGTTATGCTGGAATTTGGTCTTATTTGCTGTGGTTTCAACCTTCATAAGTATCATTTAAAGAAACAGGCAGCTTTGAAAGCCGCCTGAACTAACAATAAAATAGATCTTGATCAACGCGAAAAAAGCATTTTTTCTTCGTGCTTGTTCGTTATACCCTGTTTATGGGGAATTTGAGAAGTTTTCAACAATTAACATGAAAAACACAGTTGCCCCTTCAAATTTTTCTTGAAGAGGCAACTGTGTTGTTTTGGTGGGCTGTTTTTTTACAGCCCCTTTTTTTGTGACCAGACCGATAAGCCGTGTTCTGTCGTGTGCGGTAATTTATCTAGTCTTACCGTTGCCGATAAGCTCAAGCCGCCATTACTTGTTATCCGCCGAGCAGACGTTAAGATAACAAGCACCAATAGGCGTTGCATCGGATAGGGTTTACATAGCAGCGTTGTCTCCAACACTCTGGTGAGCTCTTACCTCGCCTTTCCACCATCACCGTCATAAGACGGCAGTATATCTCTGTTGCACTAGCCCTAAGGTTGCCCTCGGCTGCCGTTAGCAGCTACCCTGCTCTGTGATGCACGGACTTTCCTCGTAAACTATAACGTTTCCGCTACCGCATAGTCTGCTCACTTGATAATAATACCATTTCCATAGCTAAATGTCAAGCTTTAACTTTATCTCCAACTTTATAGCCTATAATGTGAGCTATTTTCCTAGCGTCCTTAACTTTCATTGCTTTGATTTTGAACTTTCTATGTTCTTCTCCCTCAAACCAAATGCTCAATGCACATCTGCCGCTCAAAGCTTGCAATAGATTTTGTTCAAATTCAAGTTTTGCTATTTTTTCACGAGATGAAACTACTGTGTGAAATTTTGTCCATTTAGAGCATCTTATAATTATTTTATCGTCAAAAATGGCAACTCCGCTTGTCATCAATGCTACAAGCTTCACAATAACGAACCATACGGCTGGTATTTCCAGCATGACTGCCACAAAAAAAGAAAGTTCTGAAAATTGAGGAAATAGTCTAGCAGCCCAGTCGTGAGATGGTATTATTAGAGAAGCAATAAGAAGAGGAATAAGTAGATATGAGCCTATTCCAGCAACCTGAGCACTATAATCATTTTCTATTCCGCTGTATACTCCTATAACCTGCAAATTCTTTCCGAGACTTTTTTCTGTCTTTACAGGAAGAAGAACAGGAAGCCTGTTTTTGGATGCTCCATATCCAGCACAACTAATATTTACGGCGACAGCTCCCATTATTTTCATTATAAGGTTTTGCCTAAGATCAGTATAATTTATATGTGAGTTTTTAATTCTGTATTCCTTGCGTTCGATAATACCATAAGAAATTTTCATGCAGTTTTGGTCGCAGTCTATAGAAAACATTCCATATCTGAATAGATTGACTATAAAAGAAACTAGCCATGAACCAATAAAGAAAACTCCTATAAAAATCGCGGCTGTTGGTATTTTTAAAAGAAGTTTGTCTGTAATTTTTGCGGTTTCCTCAGTTATCAGATTGAGCGAACTCATTGTTATATTATAAGCGATATCTCCGCCTTTAAAGAAAAAAGTAGCAAGATATATCGTTCCTGAGAACCCGCTTGAAAAGAACACTGAAAACAAAAGTACAGATAAGGAATTAGGTTGAGGTATACCATCTATCTTGTTCTTTTCGTTTATGTCAGGCATTTGTTGCATAATAGCTTCACGCGCTTTTTTGCCAACAATAAGTTTTAGATCTACGGTTTTGAAAATTCCGGCACGTGTATCACAGCGAAAACGTACTGCATTAAAAGGGAGCATAAAAAAAGGACTTTCTATAGTAGCGGAGCTAACATTTTTAAATGGAATATACGTATTAACGCGTATAAATACTCCGTCATGATGCACAAGCTCCTCTGATGTAAAATCTATACGTGAAAAATACCATCTTACAAATCCAAAAATAAGGATTGCTCCAAGTACAGCAATATCAAACCATGTACCCTTTATCCAACTGTAGAGCCAGTCTTTGTCAAAATGATATGTATAAATACCGCGTATTAAGGGAAAAATCAAAAGCCAAATGTTTTTGGCGGAATATTTTAATATTTTTATAGGATGTTCATGGTACATTTTATTATGCCTTTCCGCTGATGCTTCCTGACATGGCGATTATTTCCATTGCGTCTGACTGTTTTAAAAATAGAAGTCTCAGTTGTCCCCCATAAACAAAGAATATAATAAAATTAAAACCAGTATAATGTGAAAAGGGGCTACTAATGACAGTTGTGTACTGTATTGAAGAATATCTTACAGATTGATGAACTTTTATGAACACGCCACTGCTTTTAGTTATTTCTGTATCAGTGGCAGAATATTTTATAGAAGAAAAGAAAAGTGGAAGATGAACAAACATCTCGACTAATGCAGCAAAAATAATAATAATTTCTGTAAAAAACACAATTTTATCGAAAGTAATAAAATATCTGACTGCAAAAAGGATAATTATTACTGTAATTGTAATAAGTATTCTCATAGTTGTCAGACAATGTCTGTCAGGTGCATATTGCTTCATTTTGCGCCTCCCCCATCAAAATCTAATACATTATAACACATTTTTATATCGATGTAAAACTAAAAATAAAGACAAATTGTAAACTTTAAGGATTAAAATGACAGAAAGCGGTGTATTATGCTAGAGAAGCTTAATTCATTCATATGGGGAACAGGACTAATTACGCTTATTCTCCTTACAGGAGCTATTTTTACAGTGAAAACAAAGTTCGTTCAGTTAAGGATGTTCCCATTCATTTTCCATAAATTAAGACAATCAAAAAGTAAGCGTTCACAGTTTAGAGTTTTCTGTATGTCGCTTGGAACAGCTATGGGGACAGGTAATATTACTGGAGTAGCTTCAGCTATAAAACTAGGAGGGGCGGGAGCAATTTTTTGGATGTGGATTTCTGCATTTACTGGAATGTCAATAGTTTATGCAGAAAATAATCTATCTGCAAAGTATAGTCGTAAAGGTATCTTTGGACCAATGGCGTATATTCAATTTGGTGTCAGAAGTCGGCCGCTTTCTTTATTATTTGGGTTATTTTGCATTTTATCGTCTTTAGGAATGGGCGGAATGGTTCAGATAAACGAAATGACTAATAATATCGAAAAATGTGTAAGTATTCCTTCCCCATTTATTTTTGTGGGATTGTTTATGGTAATATATATAACTATAAGAGGTGGCTCCAGCACTATAAGTTGTGTAGCACAGATCCTTCTCCCTTTGTCAACAATTATATATTCTTTACTTTGTATAATAGTCATAATTAGTTCTGATATAAGTATTAATGATTTGCTTAATCGTATTTTTACTGAAGCTTTTGGTATTAAACAGGTGTTGGGAGGCGTTTCGGGATATAGCCTATCCAGAACAGTGTCTGTTGGCATAAGACGTGGGATTTTTTCAAACGAGGCAGGACTCGGAAGCTCACCAATTCTTCATATCTCCCCTGAAAACTACGGTTCAGCCGAGACTCAAGGGGTATGTAGTATGTTTGAAGTGTTTATTGATACATTTTTGTGCTGTACACTGACTGCTGTAACTCTTTTGTGTACAGGTTCTCAAACTGTTAATCAATCTTTTTCTTATTTAATAGGTGGATATGCAGATATAATACTTGCAGTACTGATGTCTGTTTTTGCTTTTTGTACGGTTATTGGATGGTCGTATTGTGGACAGATTGCGTTTAAGTATGTTTTCAACAGAAATTCTTTAATTTTTTGTTTTATATATTCAGTAGTTTCTTCTATGGGAACTTTAATTAAAAATGACGAAATTTGGACATTATCAGACATTTTTAATGGATTAATGGCTTTTATCAATATTTTTGCACTATTGTTTCTGATAAAAGATATTAAAAAGGAATATTAATGGCTACTGTTGTCCATAAATACTATGATTGAGCATTATGTGGAAAGTTTAAAAAATCAAATTGGTCAGCCAATAATATTTGAACGAATATAACAGTGATTATATCTTTATATCCCTGTATACCGATAATAAACACTTATAAAGCCGCATACAAATGAGCATAAGCTGTGAGTAAAAATTATTTATAATGCCTAATGTTAAAATCCTTATGATTTTCTATTGACATCCATATTTTATTTTTGTATAATTATATTTGAATACTTACGCTCACGGTGCGATCCCGTATATGCGTTATTTATGTTTTTAGGCTTTTATGGCGTAACAACGTCATTAAGATATAGGCTGCTAAGCGATATCAATCATTTTTGCTTCGGAAATTATATTTTTTCAGATCACATATGTTTTTTGCAGGTTCGGCTCGATAATGAGCTTGTACGGTTCCCTGTTTTAGTATGTGGTCAGCGTTTTTATTGTTATTTTATTCTAATGTGCATCTTTGCGCCTTGATATTGTTACGCAGTTTTACTTAATTACACTTTTAGGCTTTCGCGGCGTTCACGCGGAGGTCTTGCTAATTGTTGAAAGTGAGGTCATATAGTGAACGAAAAAGAGAAAAACAGCAAGGCAAAACAGAGCGCTTCTGCCGCTCCTAAGAGAACTTACAGAAAAAGAGCTGTTCCAAAGGATAAGGAAACCAGGGAGAAAAAAACGATTTTAAAAAAAGAATCTCAGCCTGAAAACAAGACAAAAAGTCGCGTAAGACAGCCGAAGGAGGTCAAAAAGACCCCTGTAAAGATCATCCCGCTTGGCGGATTGAACGAGATTGGTAAGAATATGACTGTTTTCGAATGCTCGAACGATATGTTTATTCTTGACTGTGGACTTGCATTTCCAGATGCAGATATGCCTGGTGTAGATATTGTTATACCTGACTTTACCTATGTTGAACGAAATCAGGAGAAAATAAGAGGTATTGTTATTACTCATGGTCATGAGGACCATATTGGAGGACTTGCTTATCTTCTAAAAAAAATAAACGTTCCTGTATATGCCACAAGGCTTACTGTTGGACTTATTGAGGGCAAGCTTAAGGAACAAGGGCTATACGGAAAGGTAACATTAAATGTTGTTGAGCCTAAAAAAACTATTAAGATGGGTTGTATGGCTGTTGAGTTTATAAAAGTAAATCACTCTATTCCGGATTCTGTTGGTATGGCTATTCATACTCCTGCAGGTGTTATCGTTCATACTGGTGATTTCAAAGTTGATTATTCCCCTATTGACGGAAAGATTATTGATCTAGCTAGGTTTGGCGAACTTGGAAGTCGTGGTGTTCTTGCTCTTATGGCAGATTCCACTAATGCTGAGCGTCCTGGTTATACCCATTCTGAACGTACTGTTGGTGATTCTTTTGATAAACTATTTCAAAAGGGCGAAGGTAAGCGTATTATAATAGCAACTTTCTCATCGAACATCCACCGTGTTCAGCAAATAGTCAATTGTGCTGAAAGGTACGGTCGTAAGGTAGCAGTTTTCGGCAGAAGTATGGTAAATGTTATTAATACTGCTATTGAACTTGGATATCTTGAAGTTCCGGATGGTATTTTCATAGATATTGAAATGATGAATCGTTATGAAAGTGAGCGCATCGTTCTTATTACTACAGGAAGTCAGGGCGAGCCTATGTCAGCTTTGACACGTATGGCTATGAATGACCATAAAAAGGTTAATATTACTCCATTGGACTTTATAATAATTTCTGCCACTCCTATTCCTGGAAACGAAAAATTTGTTACAAGAGTTGTTAATGAACTGATGAAATCTGGAGCAGAGGTTGTTTACGAAGCCATGTATGAGGTTCATGTTTCTGGTCATGCCTGTCAGGAAGAGCTCAAGCTTATGCAATCACTGACAAAACCTAAGTTCTTTATACCTGTGCATGGCGAATATAAGCATCTAAAAAAGCACGCAGATCTTGCATTGCAGCTTGGTATGCCTAAGGAAAATGTTATTATTGCGGAGATCGGCAACGTTATCGAAACAGATGGAAGTACTATGAAGGTTGTATCTCAGGTACCGGCAGGAAGAATTCTTGTTGATGGTCTTGGAGTTGGGGATGTTGGGTCTATCGTTCTAAGAGACAGAAAACATCTTGCACAGGATGGTCTTATTATAATAGTTATTGGAATCGAAAGAAGTTCCAATGAGATTGTTGCAGGTCCCGATATAATTTCAAGAGGATTTGTATACGTCCGCGAGTCAGAGGAACTAATGGTTGAGGCAAAAGGACTTCTCACTGATACTCTTGCAAACTGCTCCGCAAGTGAGCTTAGAGAGTGGAACTCACTAAAAGGCAAGCTTCGTGATGCTCTCTCAGACTATATTTATCAGAAGACTAAACGTAGCCCTATGATATTACCTATTATTATGGAAACATGATTGATCCGAAAGGAGCATAAAGGTGAAAAAGAAATTCCCCGCTGTTATGTTGATACTACATCTGCTTGCGTTGGGGGTATTGATACCTGCATTTCTTCTCAGCAATAATAAAAGTACATTCATCAACATACTATACTGCGCTGCTATCGCTTTTATATTTAGTTGTATTATTTATACAATTATATATTCACGAAACTCAATGCGCCGTATCTCTAAAATGAATCAGCACCTTGAAAGTTCGGCTGCTGAATTTATGAATTCTCTTCCTGCACCTGTTGCTGTTATTGACGATAACAAACAGTTCGTCTGGTATAATCAGATATTCTCTGAGAAAATAGGTCTTGGCCAGGATGTTTATGGTTTGAATTTTGAAAGTTTTGTAAAAATGGATGTTGATATGATATCTAAAAATGGATATGCGATATGTCCTATAAATGGCTGTATTTATAATGTAACGTCTGAAAAATTTGAAAAAAATGATATGTCTTTTCTCGTTATGTACTTTCATGATGATACAAACTTTTATACCATAAAAAAAGAAATGGTAGAATCACATCCTAATGTAGTAATTATCACTATAGATAACTATGATGAGATAATGCAGAATGCCAAGGAAAGTGAAAAGGCGCAAACTTCCGTAGAAACCGAGAAGTTGATTGAGAATTTCATGAGTAAGACAAATGGTTTTATTAAAAAAACCTCTTCAAATACTTTTTTTGCAATTATTGAGAATAAACATCTTAATGAAATAATTGAGGAAAAATTTAAAATTCTCGATTTCGCAAGAAATATTAAAATTTCAGGCAAATATCCCCTCACATTTTCTATAGGCGTCGGTTTGGGAGCCCACTCGCTTGACGAAAGTGAAAAGTTTGCGAGACAATGTCTCGATATGGCGCTAGGTCGTGGTGGCGACCAAGCTGTTGTAAAAACTGATAACGGATATAAGTTCTTTGGCGGAGTTTCTAGTGGCGTTGAGAAGCGTTCGCGTTCAAAAACAAGAATCATAGCAAATGCTCTTCAAGATCTAATTTCAAATTGTGAGAGAGTTTTCATTATTGGACATCGTTTTGGCGATCTTGATTCTGTTGGAGCTGCTTGCGGTATCGCTGGAGCAGTCATAAATCTTGAAAAGGAAGCTTTTATTGCTGTAGATCGTACAAAAAATCTTGCCGTTAATCTTATTGATAAGATTGATAAGGAAACTGATGGTGCTCTATTCATAACTCCTTCAGATGCTGAAAGCATGATTGCTCCAAATGATTTGCTTGTAATTGTTGATACTCACAATAAAGATTATATTGAAAGCCGTATTCTTTATGAGAGGGCAAGAGCGATTGTCGTAATAGATCATCATAGAAAAACTGTTAATTTTATTGATGACGCTGTTATTTTTCATCATGAACCTTATGCATCATCGGCTTCTGAAATGGTTACAGAGTTAATTCAGTACTTTAATTATCCGAACGACGATAAAATTGCAAGCTGTTTTGCCGACGCCCTTCTGTCTGGAATTATGCTAGATACTAAGAATTTTGTAATGCGTACAGGCGTAAGAACATTTGAGGCAGCAGCTTTCCTTAAAAAGCTTGGCGCTGATACTATCGCAGTAAAGCATCTTTTCTCTAATTCTATAGATTCTTATAGAAGAAAAACACAGATAGTTGCTTCTGCAAAGATACATAACAATTGTGCCATTGCTTCAGCTGATTTTAACTCTGAAGATATTAGGATAGTTGCTCCGCAGGCGGCAGACGAGCTTCTCGGAATAACTGATGTTGATGCTTCATTTGTCATTTATTCAACAAATAATACTGTCAATATCTCCGCGAGGTCACTTGGTGGACTTAATGTACAGGTTGTTATGGAACAGCTTGGCGGTGGTGGACATCAGACAATGGCTGCTGCGCAGCTTGAAAATATTACTTTAGAAGAAGCAGCAAAAGCTTTGATAACTGCAATTGATGACTGCAAAAATAGCAGTACCGATCTCTAAATAAAGAAAGGCTGATGAATATGAAGGTTATTTTTTTACAAGATGTTAAAGGTTCAGGAAAAAAAGGAGAAATAAAAAACGTTGCTGACGGTTATGCACGTAATATGCTACTTCCCAAGGGGTATGCTGTTGAAGCAACTGCTTCTAACATGAATAAACTTGAGGGGGCACAGGCTTCTGCACAGCATAAAATTGATGTTGATATACAGTCAGCGCAGGAGGCTGCTGCAAAAATTAAAGGTAAAAAGGTGGATATTACTGCAAAAGCCGGCTCTAACGGAAAATTATTCGGATCTGTCACAGCTGGCAATATTGCTGATAGTTTGTCAGAGCAGTTTGGAGTTAAGGTAGATAAAAAGAAAATAGTCCTCAGTTCTGATATTAAAAACTTTGGCTCTTATACTGCTACTGTAAAGTTATACAATGGTATTTCGGAAACTATTGACGTTGAAGTAATAGAAGGCTGATAGGAGTATACTATGGATGAACATGAACTCCTTCTTTCTGCTCGTGAGCTTCCTCACAGCATAGAAGCAGAGCAGTCTGTCCTCGGAGCGATTATATCGCAACCGTCTGTGCTTCCAGATGTAATTGAGATTATTAAACCTGAATATTTCTATAACGAACAACATAAGGCTTTATACTCCATAATGTTACAAATGAACTCTATGAGTCTACCTGTTGACATTGTAACTGTTCTTAATGAAGCTGAAAAACAGCATATTTTTGAAAGTCCTGCTGAAGGACGAAGGTATCTTGCTGAAATAGGTAATATGTTGCCCTCTACATCGAATATTCAGAGCTATTGCAAAATTGTTGCTGACAAGTATTTTCTAAGAAGTTTAAGTTTTGTTGCTAAAAGTATTCTTGAAGAAGTACAATCCGGGGAACAGGATGCGCAGCTTTTGCTTGATTCTGCCGAGCAAAAAATATATGATATCAGACAGGGCAAAGATGTTAGAGGTCTTGTTCCTCTTTCAGAGGCTATTGCTGAGGCGTATGACAGACTTGGAAAGATTTCTGGACCAGACAAGGAAAAATATGTCGGTGCTAGAACAGGCTTTACTCTCCTTGATAGTATTACCTCAGGTCTTAATAAGTCTGATCTTATTATCATTGCAGCCAGACCTGGTATGGGAAAGACTTCATTTGCTATGAATATTGCTACGAATGTTGCACGTAGAGCTGAAAAGGAAGTTGTTACTTTTAATCTCGAAATGTCAAAAGAACAGATAGCTACTCGTATACTTTCAACAGAAGCTTTAGTTGAATCGAATACTCTTCGTAATGGAAGGATTTCAGGTGATGACTGGGTTAAACTTGCTACAAGTGCTGGCTATCTCAGCACTATACCTCTTTATATTGATGATACCGCTAGCATGACTGTTCAGCAGATGAAAGCTAAACTCCGTAGAACTAAGAATCTTGGATTAGTAATCATCGATTACCTCCAGCTCATGGAATCAACATCGCGTTCTGATAATCGAGTAACGGTAATCAGTGAGATAACCCGTCAACTTAAGGTAATGGCAAAAGAGCTTAATGTACCTGTCATTCTTCTTTCACAATTATCTCGTGCTGTTGAGAGCAGAACTGATAAACGTCCTATGCTTTCTGATCTTCGTGAGTCTGGTTCTATAGAGCAGGATGCTGATATAGTTCTATTTCTGTACAGGGATGCTTATTATAACAAAGAAAGCCAGCGACAGAATATTTCAGAGTGTATTGTTGCTAAAAACAGACACGGTGAAACAGGCACAGTTGAATTAATATGGGATGGCCAGTTTACTAGATTTTCAAATCCTGATTATAATGCGCCGCCTGATAATGTATGATAATGTTAAATAAAGTTTATAATTTTGTAAAAAAATATAATATGCTTAACCGCGGTGAAACTGTATTATGTGGTCTATCTGGCGGTGCTGATAGTGTTGCTTTACTGCTTATTCTCAACGAGTTGAGTGAAACTCTAGGCATAAAAGTAGAGGCTGTTCATGTTAATCATTGTCTCAGAGGTGATGAAAGTGACATGGACGAGCTTTTCTGTAAAAATCTTTGTGAAAAAAAGAATATTCCCTTCACAGCAGTTTCATGTGATGTAATGAGTTATTCTCAAGATAAATCACTTTCTATAGAGGAAGCAGCTAGAGAACTACGCTACTCGGTTTTTAGCAAAAATTCAGTAGGTAAAAAAATGGCAACTGCTCATAATGCAAATGATGCGCTTGAGACAACTATTTTGAACTTGGCTCGTGGAACGGGAATAAAAGGAATTGCTGGAATACCTCCTATACGTGGCAACATTATTAGACCACTGCTTTCATTGACCCGCTCCGAGATAGAAGATTACCTCAAATGCAAAGATCAGGATTTTGTTACAGACAGTACTAACCTTTCCAACGATTATACAAGAAACAAGATAAGGCATTTGATTGTTCCTGTTTTGAAAGAGATAAACCCTTCGGTTATTGAATCGTCGGTTAGTTCAATAGACGTTATCCGGGAAGAAAATATGCTAATCGAAAAAATGGTCGATGAAGCAATAAAAATCTGCCTTGATAACAAAAAGTTCTCTGGTCTTGATAAATATGATAAAGTAGTGAGAAAAAGAGCTATTTCTAGATTATTATCAGAAAATCATCTTCCTTATTCGCATAAGCGACTTGACGAAGCGGATAATATTCTTATAAATGGAGGAAAAATCAATATTTCCGGTCAGTATTATCTTGTAGGAGCAGAAAAAACTATTGAACTAAAAAAAATATTACCTATTACAAATGAATTTGTCTCAGCTCCGTTGAAAGTTGGTTTTAACCAGATTTTTGCAGAAAGTGTTCTTATATGTGAACTTATTGAATGTGATAATTTGAAGAAAAATGAAACTGTTAACAAAATGTCCACATTTTTTCTTCTTGATTATGATAAAATAAGAGGAAGAGCAACTGTCAGAAGTCGTATATATGGTGACAAAATAAAGCTCAGTGGAAGAAATTTCACTTCTTCTGTTAAAAAATTGATAAACGAAATGATTGTTGTTGAAAACAGAAGTTCTTTGCATTTTATTGAAGACGAGGAAGGAACGATATTTGCCGAAGGAATTGGTATTGCTGACAGAGTTGTTCCCGATAAAAATACAGTTAGATTTCTAAAGATTTCTGTAAATCGAATATAAAGAATGGAGAGGATAATTTGACACCCAAAAAGAGTAAAGGAGTTCTTACTTATCTGCTTATAGTAGGAATTGCAGTTTTTATGCTGGTATTTATCAGCTCAAAACTTAATCAAAACGCCGAAAAGACTGAATATACTGAGATAATTAGTCTGTTTGACGACTATAAAGTAGCTTATTACGAGCTTGATCTCGGAACTGGTGAACTAACCTACAGACTTGAAGACAGTGAAGAAGAAAAACATTATAACGTTCCAAATGTTAATATTTTTCTTAGTGACACAGAGAATTACCGTAAAGAATATAATGCGACACATGATAAACCTCTTGAACAGGATTATATTAAGATAACTGATAGAACCTGGATATATTCGCTTATCCCAGTGATATTGACAGTTCTCCTTGGAATCTCCATACTGTACTTCATTATGAAGCAAAATGGTGGCGGAAGTAAGTATGCTACCTTCGGTAAAGCTAATCTAAAAAATGGTGCAAGTGCACGTAAGGCAACATTTAAAGACGTTGCAGGTGCTGATGAAGAAAAACAGGAACTTATTGAGATAGTTGATTACCTCAAAAATCCAAGAAAATATACCGAGCTAGGTGCTAAAGTTCCGAAGGGCGTTCTTCTTCTTGGACCTCCTGGTACAGGTAAAACTCTTTTGGCACGTGCAGTTGCTGGTGAGGCAGGTTGTCCCTTCTTCCCTATTTCTGGTTCGGATTTTGTTGAAATGTTCGTTGGTGTCGGTGCTTCACGTGTAAGAGATCTTTTTGAACAGGCTAAAAAGCATGCTCCTGCAATCATATTTATTGATGAAATAGATGCAGTTGGACGTCACAGAGGCGCAGGCCTTGGAGGCGGACACGATGAGCGTGAGCAGACTCTTAACCAGTTACTTGTTGAAATGGACGGATTTACTGGAAATGACAGTGTTATAGTAATTGCAGCAACCAATAGACGTGATATCCTTGATCCTGCTCTTCTTAGACCAGGTAGATTTGATCGTCAAATTGTTGTTGGATATCCTGATGTTAAAGGACGTGAGGAAATACTCCGTGTTCATGCAAAAAATAAATCACTTGGTCCAGATGTAGATCTTAAGGTTATTGCTAAGACCACACAGGGCTTTACAGGTGCTGATCTTGAAAATCTATTAAATGAAGCTGCTCTCCTTGCGGCTAGAAATAATCGTCTTGCAGTTACGGAGGCTGATATTGAAGAAGCTACAATGAAAGTTATTGCTGGTCCTGAAAAGAAATCTCGAATTGTAACAGAGCACGACAAACTTGTAACAGCTTATCACGAGGCAGGTCATGCTGTTGCTGCATATAATCTCAAAACTCAGGATAAGGTACACCAGGTTACAATCATACAGCGCGGAATGGCTGCTGGTCTTACTGTTACAAGACCTGATAACGATGATAGACATGTTTCGCGTAATCAGATGCGCGAGAGTATCATTATGCTTCTGGGTGGTCGTGTTGCCGAAGAGCTCTTTATCGACGACATCTGCACCGGTGCTTCAAATGATATAGAGCGTGCTACTTCAACTGCTAGAAACATGGTAACTAAGTATGGCTTCTCAAAGAAGATAGGTACTGTTGTTTACGGATCAGAAAGTGATGAGGTATTCCTTGGTAAGGATTATGGTCATACAAGAAATTACAGTGAAGCTGTTGCGGCTCAGATTGATGAAGAAGTCAGAGCTATTATCGAACAAGCTTATGGAGACTGTACTGTACTTCTTAAGGCTAATGAGGATAAAATGCATTTTCTTGCAAAATACCTTCTAAAGTTCGAAAAGATAGATGGAGATGACTTTGAAAAGCTCATGAGTGGTGAAATGTCTGAAGATGTCCTTCTGGCAGATCCTATTGATGAAGGAACCACAGTGGAAGCTTCCGATGAAGAACCTACAGAAGAATAATATAAAATCCCGAAGAGCTCTCTTCGGGATTTTTATTGAGAATATTCTTAACTTTCAAAACAAGAAGGTATTAATATGGAATCTATTAATTTAATATTATGTATTATAGCTGCTGCTGCTCTTGATATATGTGTTCTAGTTATATTACTGACAGCTTATCGAGAGAAAAAATCAGCTAAGAAAAAATGGTCTGAGATATCTATGGATATGGAACTTGCTGAACAGGGTGTAATTTATGAGCTTGGATGTGACGAAGTACTTATCGGTCGTCATGCGTCAGCAGATATTCGTCTTCCTGACCTTTCTGTTTCTCGCTATCATGCTATACTAACAATTTCTGGTGATAAATGGTCTATTAAAGATATGGACTCAAAATCAGGTCTATTCATTAATGGACGCATGGTAAAAGAGGCAGTTCTTAACGAAAATGATATTATTACTCTTGGAAATCGTCGACTTATATTCAGGAAAAGGGGGCGTGAACATGTACGCTAACCCTATTTCATACGGCTTTTCAAGTTTTTTTGTTTTGTTAGCTCATATAGCTATGCTTTTCAACGTATATATAAATGGAAATTATAAAAATGTAAGAGATGTTATTGTTCTTGGAGCAACAGTCGTAATCATAGATATTGCATATTTTGCTGTAATACTTTTATTCAAACAAATATCTTATGCGCTTGACTTCCTTCTTATACTAATACTTAACATGAGTTTTATATTTCAATCATGCTTCGGAGAAGTTGGCTTTAATTTTAAGCATTTGATAACATGTATAGCTTGTATTGTTTCATGCAAGACTGGGTTTATACTATGCAGAAATCATAAAGTGCTTCAGAGTAATAAAAAGATTATTTACGGTATAGCAGCTGCTGTTCTTCTGTTAACTCTTATAGTGAGTCTAGTAAAAAAGGATATGTGGATATACATAGGAAAATTCACATTACAACCATCCGAGTTCATTAAGCCGCTTTTTATTCTTGCTTGTGCTACTTCCATAGAAGATCAGCAAAAAAAACATAAGGTTCTTTGTGTTAATGTTGTTTATGAGAATATTACTCTAATTATTCTTACTGCTGCGATATGCCTTGTTCAGGTTAAAGCACACGATTATGGCAGTTTACCGACTTTTCTTAGCATTTTTTGCGTAGGATTCCTTCTTAGAATATGCTATCCTAAAGCAAAATTCTCTAAAAAGAAACTCTTTGCTGTTATAGGAGTAATAATTGTCTTTGTTCTTATTGGTTTGAAATATGCTCCTGATTATGTTCAGCATAGACTTCATGTAGACATATGGAGTGATAAAACCGGCGATGGATACCAGCAATCTAAGGCTCTTATAGCTATTGCAAACGGTGGTTGGCTCGGACTTGGTCCTGGAAATGGTTTCCTATATAATATATTTGCTTATGACAATGATATTGTCTTTGCAACAATAAGTGAAGAGTGGGGGCTTCTTTTGGCACTTATGTCAATTCTTGCAATTATAATAATAACTGCCATACCACTAATTAATCCGGCAAGGTCATATTATCATGGAACTATTTCTGCTTGTGTTTGTGCGGCATTCATTATTCAGATGGCCCTGAATATCTTTGGATCCTGCAATCTTATTCCATTTACTGGTGTAACTATCCCCTTTCTATCATCCGGAGGAAGTTCACTTATGGTCAGTGGTTTTATGGTTGGTATGCTTATGGCTACTCAATCTCCCGTATTTAAAGAATCTAAACATACTAAGCATACGGAGTCTGTACCCTCATGGAGGTGGCAAGAGTGAAAAGCATTAAACGAACTCAACGTATTATAAGTGCTATAATACTTTTGTTTATTATTGGAATGGCTCTACTGGTAATAAAGCTTGTACATGAGTCTTCATTTTATATGATGAACTCTGATGTTCATCAACTCGGATATGTTTATGATCGTTCTGGCGATGTTCTTTATGATGGTACAGGCACTGGTTCGTATCCTGATAACTATTTCTTAGATGTAGGTAATCTTATAGGAGACGACAAAGGACAAATGAATAATACACTAGTATCACGCAATCTTCAGAAAATAAACAATTACAATTTCAATGACGGCCTTGTTCAAAACGATGGAAAGGCTGCTATATATACAACACTTGATCACAATGCTAATAGAGCAGTATTTAATGCATATGGTTATATGGAGGGCTGTGTTTCTGCGTATAACTACAAAACAGGTGAACTTCTCGTGTGTGTAAGTCTGCCTTCTCTAGATGTTACTAAGGGATACGATGATTTAGAAAACTTCGAATCAGGAACTCTTTTGTCTAAAAATATGTATAGAACTGTTCCTGGCTCGACTCAAAAGGTATCAACAGTTATTTCCGCTATTGAAATAATGGGAAGTAATCAATTATTCTCGAAAAGCTACACTTGTTCAGGTAGATATCAAAATTTGTCAGGAGCTTTCATCGACTGCCATAATCCATATGGACATGGTACCCAGAACATTCAAGAAGCATTTGAAAACAGTTGTAATCCGTTTTTTGCACAACTGATAGAAGATGATGATCTCCCTCTTGAAAAAGTGAAAAAGCAGTATTCCAAGATGGGATACGCTATTAACAGCGAGAAAATGTCATATATTGATATAAATGGCATTGAATGTGAAACAGCATCTACTACCCTCAATGATCCATATGAATTTAAAACGCAATGGGGGTGTATTGGTCAAGGAGATACTCTTGTAAGTCCGATACAATTAATGATGTGGCAAAGCGCTATTGCAAACTGCTCAGGAAAGATGACAATGCCATATCTTATTGATCACATAACAGATACTCGAGGAAAGGAGAAAGAAAAGGCTTCAACAAAGTTCAGTGAAAAGCTTTTCTCCGAAAATACAGCAGATGCTGTAAAGCAGATAATGCTCACAAACGGTGCTGATAGATATACATACCTGATAAATGGATATAAGGTCGGAGTGAAGAGTGGAACAGCTCAGGTCGACGAGGGCATGAAAGAAAATTCATTGCTTGTAGGCTTTGTAGACGATCCAACATTTCCTATCGCTTTCGCAATTCTTATAGAAAATAAGGATAGTGGTTATCTCACTACGGAGCAAATAGCTCAGGTTCTTCTTGATAATTTAAAAAACGATTTCTGATGTCAGATTAAACAAAATATACCATTTAGTTTGTGCATTTCAAACGAATTTAACAAAATTATCTTGTAAAGCCTGTTCTTTTATGGTATAATATAACCATAAAGTACAGTTTTGCATCTTGCAAAGCTATAAAAGGAGGACTAATATGAAAACAACTATCACAGCAAAAAAAATGCAGATACCTACCAACTTTACTGAGTATGCAGCAAAGAGGATTGATTCACGTCTCGGAAAATTTTTTGGAGAGGATGCTGATGCTAAGATTGTTATTTCAGAAATAAAGACTCAGATAATTCTTGAGCTTACTGTTAAATATAACAGCATAATTTTTCGTGCAGAGCGTAGTGCTGAAGATAAATATGTTGCACTTGATGACGCTATTGACAAGATAATCAGACAGATAAGAAAGAACAAGACTAAAGTAGAGAAAAAGCTTAAGGACGCTGCTTTCAAAGAAGCCTTTGCTTATCCAGTTCCAGACACAGTTGACTATGAGGTTATTAAACATAAGAAGTTCAAAATGAGACCGATGGATATTGATGAAGCAATTCTTCAGATGAATCTTCTTGATCATGAGTTCTTTATGTTCACAAATGCAGAATCAGGTCTTATAAATGTTGTTTATAAGCGTGACGATGGTAATTATGCCGTGCTTGAACCTGATAATGATTAATTACAAGAATAATATGCGGGGCTTATGTCCCGCATATTAATTTTATGATTGGAGTGTATTAAAATGGATGAAAACAAGAAAATAATAATTGAAAAACGCATTCAAAAGACAGGAGAAAACCTTCTAAAAAACAACATGGAGTTCTATTATGCTCCAACAAAAGAGAATGTTTTGGCTATAGTAGAAAAATTGCTTAACGAAGGTGATGTTATTACAAACGGAGGTACAATGACATTAAAGGAGTGTGGTTTATCAGAGCTCCTTAATTCTGATAAGTATAGATACCTTGATAGAGCAAAAGCTAATACTCCAGAAGATGTAGTGGAGCTTTATAGAAAAGCTTTTTTTGCTGACGTTTATATATCAAGTTCTAACGCTATTACAGAGGATGGAGTACTTTATAACGTTGATGGTAACAGTAATCGTATTGCGGCTATTGCTTTTGGTCCTAAGTCAGTTATTATTATTGCGGGCTATAATAAAATAGTTAAAGATTTAAACGAAGCAGAAATAAGAGTTAAGCGCGAAGCAGCACCACCTAATTGTGTGCGCCTTGATTGTACTACTTATTGTAAGGAAAAGGGTGAATGTGTTTCTTTGAATAATGCTGGTAGACAGATATCTGATGGGTGCACCAGTGATAGTAGGATATGTTGTAATTATCTTATATCTGCTCATCAGCGCCATAAAAACAGAATAAAGGTGATTATAGTAGGCGAAGAACTTGGTTTTTAGTTGCCTATGTTTAAAAATCGTTAATAGTAATTTTACATATAAATATCATTGTTTTCATTTTATTTTGATACAATAAGGAAAATCTTGGAAATCGTTTGACAAATGCATAATACTGTGCTATACTATTATCAATGAATGTCGCTTTAAAGTATTACAGTGTAAAGCGGTATAGTCAAAAAGAGTGAGGGAAAAGTATGAAAGAATTATCAAAACTTATGAATTACAGATCTGACGTCAAGGTGGTTGATGCTACACTTCGTGATGGTGGACTTGTCAACGATTTCAGATTCAGCGATGAATTTGTAAGAGATCTTTATCTTTCAAACATCAAGTCGGGCGTTGATTACATGGAGTTCGGCTACAGAGCTGATAAAGAGATGTTTGATGTTAATAAATTCGGTCCATGTAAATTTTGCGACGATGATTATTTGCGCTCTATTGTGGGTGATAATCACACTGATCTCAAAATAGCTATAATGGCTGATGTTGGACGTTGCAATTATAAGCAGGACATTGTAGAGCGCGAAAACAGTCCTGTTGATCTAATACGTGTTGCAGCGTATATCCATCAGATACCTACTGCAATAGATATGATCGAGGATGCAAAGAAAAAAGGGTATGAAGTTACCTGCAATATTATGGCTATTTCTAACGCTCAAGAATCTGATATAAAAGTAGCTCTTGATCTGCTCGGTCAATCCCCTGTTGATGTTTTCTACATAGTTGATAGCTTTGGCTCAATATATCCAGAGCAAATGGCTCGTATTGCGGAATTATACGTAGAAATAGCTGATAAATACGGAAAAAAAGTAGGCGTTCACGCACATAACAATCAACAGCTCGCTTTTGCTAATACCATAGAAGCAGTAGGTGACGGAGTTGATTGGCTAGATGCTACTTATGCATCGATGGGTAGAGGTGCTGGAAATTGTGCTATGGAGCTCCTTCTTGGTTTCTTAAAAAATCCTAAATATAATGTATATCCTGTATTTCAATTTATCGAAAAGCATATTACTAAAGTTCGAGAAGAAGGTGCTGTATGGGGTTATGATCTTCAGTATCTATTAACAGGTCTTTTCAATCAACACCCGAGAACAGCTATACAGTATACAAAAGATAAGAGAAGTGATATTTCTGAATTTTATAAAGAAATTATCTCACAGGAATAATCTGAAGATAGTGAATTAACTTTCAAAATAATAGTCAAGAGATTATACCGCTATTTCTTTTCGAAATGCATATGGAGTATTTATTACTTGTCACTCCATATTTATAGTTTGATTACTCTCAAGAGCCCATTTAATATATATTGGGCTCTTTTATATTATTAGCTTAGTCTTGATCTTTTGCCCTGAATTGACAACATGTGATAATTTTGCTATTTTCTTAATTATGATTCAATTAATAGTAATAGTTACACATGTTATTTTTTTAGTTTTGAACATGTTCCCTTTCAAGACTTTAATATTGGAGTCTAATTCAGGTAATAAAAATCCGCATTTTTCAATGCGGATTTTTAATCAGAATGTAAGTTGATTGCTATCGCCTAGATCTTTTGCAGGTTTTCCTGCAGCAGGAACACTTTTTGAACGATATTTTTCTAGTTCGGGTAACTCTTCGGGAGCGATAAGCTCGGCAGAAGATAAAGCTGCCTTTCTTCGGAGCGTGATGACTTGAACTCCTTGAGAATCCCTTGTTGTCTTTGGAAGTATCATACCTGTATTGAACACAAGTGCATGACCGCTAGTAGTCCTTAGTAATATATCAGACTCTTCTGAAATATAAATAGCTGCTATAAGCGGAGATTTCGATGAATAAGCGTTAGCAAGTTTTTTTCTATTTGTTTTTGTTTCATATGATTTTAAAGGCACCTTTGCAGCCTTGCCGTTTTCAAAGAAGAATACGATATAACCAGAATAATCTGTAGTCGCAACAAGGGCTTGTAAATTCTCACCATCATCAAATCCTAGCTTTGCAGGAATATAATCCCCCATAACGCTCGCCTTAGTATCGTCAAATGCACTTGCTCTTGATTTATAAGCCTGAGCTTTATCTGAAAAGAATATGAGTTCTGTCTTGTTTGTCGCTTCAAAACTCTGGCTGATGTAATCGCCTTCCTTAAGCTTTTGTTCGTTGCTCATGCGTAGTGACTGCGGAGTTATCTTTTTAAAATATCCACTGGCGGAAACAAATATATTTACTGCATAATCTGGCGTATCATCTATTTCCTCAGATTCTTCGATATCTGACTGATAGTAGAACATGGTTTTTCTAGGCTGAGAATAATTCTTTATAACGTCTTTAAGTTCATCTACAATTATCTTGCGTATTTTCTTCTTATCTCGAAGAATATCTTCCATTTCAGCAATATCTTTTTTTAGTTGATCAACTTCTTCTACTCGCCTGAGAATATATTGCTTATTGATATTACGAAGTTTTATCTCGGCAACAAACTCGGCCTGTACTTCGTCTATTCCAAAACCTATCATCAAATTAGGAACTACATCAGCCTCGTTTTCTGTCTCACGGATTATTTTGATTGCTTTATCTATGTCAAGAAGTATTTTTGAAAGAGCTTCCAATAAATGAAGTTTCTCTTTTTTCTTTTGAAGATCATGATAAGTTCTTCGTTGAATACATTCTTCACGGAAGGCAGTCCATTCTGTTAAAATTTCACGCACGCCCATTACTTTAGGAGTGCCAGCAATAAGAATATTAAAATTGCAAGGATAGCTATCTTGCAATGGTGTGAGCCTATATAGCTTCTGCATAAGTTTGTCCGGATCAGTACCTCGTTTTAGATCTATTGCTATTTTCAAACCATCAATATCAGTTTCGTCTCGTATGTAAGATACTTCCCTGATTTTACCTTGCTTGACAAAGTCGATTATTTTTTCAATAATTGCTTCAATAGTTGTAGTATATGGAATTTCAGTAACTTCAATGCAGTTTGCCGTTTTATCGTAGCTATACTTTGCACGAACTTTTATGCTTCCTCGCCCTGTTTCATAAACTTTATTCAACTCGGATTCATCGTAAAGCATAAGTCCGCCGCCAGGAAAATCAGGACCTTTAAGTGTACTGATTATATCGTGATCTGGATTTTTCATTAATGCGATGGTAGTCTCGCATACCTCTTCGAGATTAAACGGGCATACATTGCTTGCCATCGATACAGCGATACCTGTATTAGAGTTGACCAATACTGTTGGGAAAGTTGCAGGCAAAAGAGTTGGTTCCTGCATTGTATTGTCATAATTAGGTACAAAATCTATTGTTTCTTTGTCTATATCTCGGAAAAGCTCATTACATATTCTTTCTAATTTAACTTCTGTGTATCGTGGGGCTGCAAAATGCATTTTGCTTGAATACTGCTTTCCAAAGTTTCCTTTACTGTCAATATATGGATGTAGAAGAGCCTCATTACCTCTTGTCAAACGTACAAGAGTTTCATATATAGCTTGATCACCATGAGGATTTAGTTTCATAGTTTCACCAACTACGTTTGCGGACTTTGACCGTTCTTTATCAGGACTAAGCAGTCCCCTCTTGTACATCATATATAGTAACTTTCTATGTGAAGGCTTAAAGCCATCTATTTCGGGAAGAGCTCTTGAAATGATAACACTCATGGCATATGGCATATAGTTTTTTTTCAGAGTATCAGCAATTTTTTCGTCAACAATACTGCCTGAACCCTCTATATATGCTTCATGCTTGAAAGCTGGTTGTTTTGATGGAGTACTTTTTTTTCTTGACATTTATTATTCTCCTTCTGAACGTCTTTCATTTTTTTTCAGAAGCTTTTCAGGATCTTTTACAAATGTCCTCACAACGCTTCCGCAGTCACGGCAAATTGTATGATAAAGAGATGTCGAACGCAGTAGACTGTCAGCACTGTAAACTGCTCCATAAAAGTTCTGATATCCTATTATGAATTCGGTTCCACCGCAAAAGCGGCATTTCGTCATCCTAACCTTTTTCATATTATCACTCCATTTTAGCTAATATCAGCAAGTTCAAGATAATCGGCTCCAAACTCGGAGATATAATCCTTACGTCCCTGAAGATCGTCACCTAATAGCATTTCGAATATTTCAGCGGACTCGTTGATATCTTCAGCTGTTACCTTGATAAGACGTCTTGTATCGGGATTCATTGTAGTAAGGCTCATCATGTCAGGTTCGTTTTCGCCAAGTCCTTTTGATCGCTGTATAGTATACTTTTTTCCGCCTATCATTTCTAAAATACGTTGCTTTTCTTGTTCTGTATAGGCAAAATATGTTTTATCTTTTGTATTTATTTCAAAAAGCGGAGATTCTGCTATATAAACATATCCTTGCTCGATAAGAGTAGGCGTTAGCCTATAAAGCATTGTTAGTATAAGAGTTCTTATCTGAAAGCCATCTACATCGGCATCTGTACAAATAACTATTTTGCTCCAACGGAAATTATTTATGTCAAAGTTAGAAAGTTCCTTATTAGCTTTAGTAGTAACCTCAACACCGCAACCAAGAACTTTTATCAAATCTGTGATTATTTCGCTTTTAAATATTTTTGAGTATTCTGCCTTTAGGCAATTAAGTATTTTTCCTCGAACAGGGATTATAGCTTGAAATTCAGCATTCCTAGCGAGCTTTACCGAACCTAGAGCCGAATCACCCTCAACGATGTATATTTCACGTCTTGAAACATCCTTTGTACGGCAATCAACGAACTTCTCGACCATGTTTGCAAGATCGATGGTTCCTGTGAGCTTTTTTTTCACGTTTAAACGAACTTTTTCTGCATTCTCACGGCTTCTTTTATTAATTAGCACCTGTTCTGCAATCTTCTGAGCTTCATCAGGGTTTTCAATAAAGTATACCTCCAGCTGATGACGAAGGAACTCCGTCATAGCTTCACGGATAAATTTATTAGTAATTGCTTTTTTTGTTTGGTTAGCATAAGAAGTCTGAGTAGAAAATGATGAAGAAACAAGAATAAGACACTCTTCAACATCGGCATAAGTTATCTTGCTTTCATTTTTCTGATAACCGTTTATTGACTTGATATAACTGTCTATTTGTGCCTGAAAAGCTCTTTTTACTGCTTCGGAAGGAGAACCACCATGTTCGAGAAAGCTGGAATTATGATAATACTCTGTAAGTTTCGCCTTATTAGAAAAAGTAAGTGCAACATCAAGCTTTACTTTATATTCAGGTTTGTCATCACGGTCTCTGCCTTTTTTCTCAGCAGTCCAATGTTGGATAGAGGAAAGTGTCCCCTCGCCTGCTATCTCCTGCACGTACTCGGTAATACCCGATTCATAAAAGAACTCTTGCTCGTTGAATCCACCTGCCTCGTTTTCAGAGCGAAAAATAAACAGTATATTGGGATTAACGATAGCCTGCCTTTTTAAAATATCACAAAAGAACTCGTCAGAAACGTTTATATCGGTAAATACTTCAAGATCAGGGCGCCAGCGTGTTTTTGTACCAGTCTGTTTTTTCTTACAAGGTTCTTTCTTTAATCCGCCAACATTATTGCCTTTTTCAAAATGAAGATCGTACTTGAAACCATCGCGAATAACTTCAACATCCATAAATTCTGATGAATACTGTGTAGAACAAAGTCCCAATCCGTTAAGGCCAAGCGAATATTCATATGATTCAGCTGTAGCGTCATACTTACCGCCGGCATATAATTCACAGTATACTAGTTCCCAGTTATAGCGCTTCTCGTTATTATTATAGTCAACAGGGCAGCCTCGGCCAAAATCTTCAACTTCAATATCGTTGTTCTTGTAATGTGTGATGACTATCTTGTTGCCATAGCCTTCACGAGCTTCGTCAATAGAGTTTGAAATGACTTCAAAAATTGAGTGCTCACAGCCGTCCAGGCCGTCGGAGCCGAATATAACTGCAGGACGCTTACGGACTCTGTCCGCGCCCTTAAGCATTGATATACTGTCATTGCCGTAATCTTGTTTTTTAGCCATAATCCTCTGCCTTTCGGTCTCGTTTTAGATGCATACTTTATCATTATAGCACAAATATTTCGAATTTGCAAGTCAGCGGAATATTTTTTACGTTGCCCTTGCATTATGTGTATCCAATACTCTTGCGGACAGAACTTCGCCTGATATTGTCAGAGTATTTGATCAGTTTTACCGTATGGACGCAGAAACGGCAGGCGGCAGCGGCCTCAGGCTTTATGTTGTGAAGTTGTTATGTGACAGGATAGGCTGGTATGTCAAGGCTGAGCTGAATATAAATGTTTTTTTGTTTTGTGCTAATGATATGAGTTTTTTATTTTATATAACGCTCTCTGAGACTTTAATTTACGACATATAAAACGCTATAAAACATGTATTTTATAGTGTATATATGTGTGGTTGATTTCTAAATGAATTCATAACAGGCAGTTCGTTTCATATCGAACTGCCTGTTATGTTTATTTTATCATTTCTTTATAATCTATTTCGCTGAAGCCTACAAGTGTTTTATTAGATGTAATAATGATTGGCCTTTTTACTAACATTCCATCAGAAGCAAGTAGCTTATACTGCTCTTCCTCCGACATGCCCTGAAGTTTGTCTTTAAGTTTCAAAGATTTATAGATCAGTCCACTTGTATTAAAGAACTTTTTAAGCGGAAGTCCACTCATTTTGTGCCATTTTTTAAGTTCTTCCAGGGTTGGATTATTTTCTTTAATATTGCGCAGTTCGTATGATAAACCATTGTTGTCAAGCCATTTTTGAGCTTTTTGACAGGTTGTACACTTTGGATAACATAAAAATATCATATTATTTCTCCTTTTGTTTTTTAAGAAAAAACAGCCGGCTGAAAAACCGGCTGTTATTTCCTAATTGATCAATATGATGTTCTGAAAATGTTTTGATAGCCATTACCTGTGAAATACATATACCCCTGAGTGAAGGAGTCTGGTTCTGTAAAATAAAGGGTAACTGAGTCTTTAACACTCTGTGTGACCTTATAAGAGTATGTTCCCAGGTTAGCGTATGTCCAACATCCCGAAAACTGACCTGCTTGAGTTATTACATCATATATCGAGTTCGGGAAAATTGGAGAAGCTTTTCTATTCATGATCACTTCTACTACATAAGCCTTGTTGTAATTACTGATATAGTCACTGCCTGCTTCGTGAGCAACAGCATTACAGAGAAGTATGTATTCTTCATCTGATATTGGCAGTTTAAAATCAGTTGATTCAACTTCGGTAGAGGTAAGCTCTGATTGTGGTTCAACATATGTCTCTGTTGTTTCCTCTGGAGCTTCAGTTACTATTTCGACAACAGTTGTAGTTGTTTCTGCTGTTGTTTCAGCAACTGTATTAGTTACCGTAGTTGATGTTTCCTGCGTTGTAGCAGAATGTGTAGTTGTCGAAGAAATTTCAGCTATGGTAGCTGTGGTAGCCTCCAAAATTGTATCAGCAGCAGTTGCAATTATTGTTGCAGTAGTAGCTGCCTCTGAAGGAGACTCTGTGATAACTTCGGGCGCAAAAGCCCTTGCTGGCACCGATCTTGAAATCTTTGCAGCCTTGTCGGCTGCTGTACTGGACTGGGAAGTTGTGCCTTCCTGTACAGAACTTGTTTTTTTGCTTGTTGCCGATGTAATATCAGCCTTGTTAGATTTCTTGGTGGTTGTTCCTTTGTTTGTGATTGCCGTTAATGTCTCACCTGCTGTTGCAGCTGTTGAAGTATCGTCGCTGTCATAGTAATTGACCTCAACTTTTTCTTCAGTGACAAGATCAGCTTTGCTTATGGTAGAGGAACTGAGATAAACAACTCCTACACCTCCGCCCAAAACTGTAGCAATCACTCCGCAAGCTATCGCTGCGGCTTTGAGATTACCCATCAACTCATCCTTTCCTGAAAAAGCATTTTCATTTTTTCGGGCTGATGATATGATACCATATCTTCCTTGAAATGGCAATAGTTTCAAATTTTTTTCCATTTAATTGCTATAAGTTTCCACTAAAAAAGCCATATCGAAGTAAAACTGCACAGATTAATTGTCCTTTTTATTGCACATAAATTAAATTTTTGTTAATAACAAATGTTATTTAACTGCTTTTTGTTACAAAACAGTTACAAATAAGACTGCAAAGTAACCATAAAATGAGGATTTTGAGCTCAATTTCCCCTCATTTTATTATTAATGCTTATTAGTAAACTTTGATTCTTAGTCTCATAACGACGAAAAATATACCTTCTGCTATTGCAAATCAACTAAAGTAATGCTATAATATAATAGTATAAACAAATATATAGGAGAAAAATATGAATAATACATATTATACTGAACAGATAAATTCAGTAATTACTGAAGTAAAAAAAGCCATAATTGGAAAGGATGCTATTGTAATTAAAGTGATGCTTGCCATGCTCTGTAAAGGTCATATCCTTATAGAGGATATTCCTGGTGTTGGTAAAACGACTCTTGCACTTGCATTTTCCAAAGCTCTTTCTCTTGATCATAATCGAATGCAGTTCACCCCCGATGTGCTTCCGTCTGATGTTACTGGTTTTTCTGTATATAATAAGAGTAATGGAAAATTTGAGTTTCGCCCTGGAGTTGCATTCTGTAACCTCTTCCTTGCTGATGAGATTAATCGTACATCAAGTAAGACTCAGTCTGCTCTCCTTGAGTTAATGGAAGAAAAAAGCATTACTGTTGACGGTAATACTTATAAACTTCCCGAGCCCTATACAGTAATTGCTACACAGAATCCTATTGGTTCTGCAGGTACTCATAATCTTCCTGATTCACAGTTAGATAGATTCATGATTAAATTAAGTATGGGATATCCAGATTTTAGTGGTGAGATTTCCATTCTTAAATCAAAGCAGGCTTTAAATCCTCTTGACAGGGTTATTCCTGTTGCAGATGCTTCATTTATTACAGAACTGCAGGAATATATATCTAATGTATATGTAGATGATCGTATTTACGAATATATTGTTTCAATTTCGGCAGCTACAAGAAATCATCCAATGCTTAAACTTGGCGTCAGCCCTCGTGGAACTCTTGCTCTTATGCAGCTCTCTAAGGGAATTGCTGTTGCAATGGGACGTGATTATGTTATTCCCGAGGATATTTCCTATATTTGTAATGATGTATTTGAGCATAGAATTATCCTCAATTCTAAGGCAAAGCTTTCAGATACTACTCCTTCTGATATAATAACTGAAATTCTTAGAACAGTTCCTGTTCCTGGAATTACTGGAAAATAAGGCGAAATTATGCTTCTGACAAAAGTTCTTTTTATTGTACTAATTATAGTGTGTATATTTTTTTACATACTTTATCTGTGGGATTTTGCTCTTATTCTTCTTTTCGTTGTTGTATTTCTGCCAGTAGTCATGTTTATTATAACTTATATTACTAAAAAACGTATTACTTTAGAATTTGCGGTAAAGGAGAAAAGAGTAGAAAAAAACGTTGATTTTCCTATTCAACTCGTAGTTACCAATAATAGTATTTTCCCTATTGGCAAGGCGGACATAAAAATAGAATATTATAATGTTTTCAATAACGAAATTTCCTCTTTCGATTTATATTTGCCTGTACAGGCAAAGAATTCACAGAGGGTTACATTTAGGCTTAGCTCAAAATACTGTGGTGTCATAAAGATTAAGTCATCGTATCTGTATATTTATGATCCTCTTAAGATATTTAAGTTTAAAGCTGGTTCATGTATCAGTACTGAAGTTAATGTACTACCTGAAGGACACGATATTAGCGGAATAGTTCAATTTACCGACAGTGTCAATGAAGATAGTGACATTTTCTCGGAATATCGACCTGGTGATGATCCATCAGAGGTTTTCGACCTAAGAGAATACAATCCTGGGGATAAACTCAATAGAATACATTGGAAACTGAGCTCAAAAAAGGATGATTTTATTGTTAAAGAGTATAGTATGCCCATTGATGTTTCCTGCGTTTTATTTCTTGATTTAAAATCTTATTCAGGAAAAGATGTAATTCTTCCTGTCTTTGACACTGTTATTGAAACTTTCCTTTCACTTTCGCAGTTTCTACTTGATAATGAGAGAGGTCATTCTGTCATTTATTATGACGCTTCTCAGAATTGCTTTGCAGAAGAAAGTATTTTTAATCCTTTTGATCTTAATAAATTCATAAAAAAGCTATTTTTATCTTTTAGCTATTTTATAGAAGTTCCTTCACCTGAAAAGTACTTTCAGACGAATTCTGTACTTTCATATGCTTCATTTAGTTATATAAGCTCTTCAGCAGAACAGAAAGTTTTGGATAAAATCGATGATAATGTTGAGGCTGATATTAAAAATGCTTTTCTAGTAGTAAGCTCCGAAAATAAGCTTTCAGAATTTGTATCAGCTTTTTCGTCTTTAAATATTACTCCAGTTTTAGTAGGCAGGATCTCTGCCTCAATAAAGGATATTGAAATATAATGAATAGAAAGAATGTACAAAACATAAACGGAATATCCATAAGCGACAGCATTATAATGTCTGTTAAACAAAAGCACACTAATTTAAGAAAACTCTATTCCTCAATTATAGCTTTTATAGGGATTATATCTGTAATTATGGCTTTTCTAGGAATGTTTAACTTGAATTATAACAAAAATGCTGTATTTCTGTCCGGAATGGTAATACTTGCCTTTTATATAACAGTTTCCGCTATTGGCGGCAAAGCACTGTGGTTATATGGCATTTCTGTATTTATTTTCCTGATTTCTTTGCTGAAATATTATCTAGATAAGGTCACATCATTTGATTCTGATAACAAGATTCAAGAGAAGTCTAAGTTGATATTAGGTTTTGAATACGTTGCTAATATTGTTGCAAAAACAGTTGACAAAGCTGAAAAATTTACTCTCGATGCTGACCTTGAAATACCTTTAGTAACCACATTTTTTATACTTTATTTATGGTTGCTTGCTATAGTTGTTTGTTTCTTTACTATATGCCGGCCAAATCCTGTTTTTCCAATTCTCATTACATTTCCGTTAATAGAGATAGGACTATTTTATGGCGTTAAAATGCCTGTTTTTTGGGGAATACTATGTATTGCATATTGGTTGGCGGTAATGGCTATGTCTACTATTGATGTAGGCGAATATTCAGGCGGCCAGAGTGGATTTGTCAGAAAGAACAATTTGTTTTTCCCGAAACGGCATATGAAGCTAAAAGTCACGGAAAAATGCGGCATTCTTGTTATTTGTTCTGTTATGTTGATTGCTTTTGTTTCATCCGGCTTTTTAAAGTTGACACATTATGAAAGAAGTGAAAAAATAAATCAGAAGCGTCGTGACATTTCTAATGCTGCTAGTTATTTTTCTTTTAGTAACTTAGGTGAGAGTCTTTCGCTTCTTATGAATTCGTTGGGAATTAATATTGAATATGAAAGTCACAAGCTCGGTACACAAGAAGAAATTAAATATAAAAATGTGGTTGACTTAACAATTACTCTTGATAAGTCTGTATCTGGGACGTTATATTTGAAGGGTTATGTCGGTTCTGAATATAACAATAACGAATGGTTTAAGTTATCCTCTGATAAATATAAAGATAGTTTGTTTAAAGATTTTAAGAATTATGGAGTTTATCCGCAAGATTTTTCTATTAATAATTATAATATGTCAGTTTTCAATCCTAATAAGAATAATATTGTTATATTCAACAAAAGGAAAAAAAAGAACATTTACGCACCTTACTTAACTTTCGATGAAGAGATGTCCTACATTAATGATACACAAAAAACACCTTTGAAAAAACAAAAAGATGGTTATCACTATAGTTTTTGTCCTGACGATATTGTTAATAAAATATATCAGAAGAGTTCTGAAAACGTTGCTGATAAAAGTAAGTCTTTGGATTTAGATGATATATATAGTACTTTTAGTTCTAAAGATAATATTTCTAAAATTGTAGAATACTATAGTTCGAAAGGAAGGCTATTTGACCAAAAATACCTCAAAGTTAATTATTCGGATTTTATAGACTTAAATCCTGATAAAATAACTCCAGAGGGTTTAATTACTCTGCTTTTTCAAGAAGAATACAAGGAATTTGCCCGCCAAAACTACCTCCAATATCCTCAAAATGATGATATGAATGAAATACATAATCATTATTCTTATATAGTTGATGGTCGGAATATAGATACAGCTGTGCACCAACTTGAAGTGCTTGATTCTATTAAGAATGAACTTGCTAAAAATACTTATACCACTTTACCTGGTTCTACTCCTCCTGATAAAGATTTTGTTAATGATTTTCTTTTTGATAGAAAGAAAGGTTATTGTATTCATTTTGCAACTGCAGGGGTTATACTTGCAAGAATGGCAAATATTCCTGCGCGATACGTTACAGGATATGTAGTTACTGAATCTGATTTACAAAATATACAACAAAACAAAGATGGCAAAATTACTGTTGATGTCAAAGATAACCGAAGCCATGCATGGGCTGAAGTATATCTTGAAAAAATAGGCTGGGTACCATATGAGTTTACTCCTTCTAATGCTATTTCTGATGATCAAACTCAGTCGCAAATTCAATCTGCAACATCTACTGCATCTTCTACTTCTGTTAACACTTCATCTGCATCTTCAAACTCTACCGAGCATTCAACTCAAATTACAACAACTCAGAAGTCAACATCTGTTATAAACTCCTCTGATGGAAATAGCGAGAACACTATTACTACTTTAAAAGTATGGCTTGCTCCTTACTTGAAAACTTTGAAAACAATTGTAAAATTTATGATTTACTGCATTTTTGCTTTTATTGTTCTTGTTCTGAGAAGATATTTTATACTCAGGATAAGAAAACGTAGTTTTACTACAGGCAATGCTGCTGACAGAGTAATAAATATCTACTCATTCGCTGAAAAGTTGCTCAAAGAAATGAATTTAAAAAGTGAAATGAGTAATTATCTAAGCTTTGCTGAGGAAGTTGAAAGATATCATGGCAGTATTTACTTTGACGATGGCGGTTTTAGACATCTTACTGATATAGCATTGAGAACAAAATTCAGCAAGACTGTTCCTGATATCGATGATGTACAAGAATGCATGAAAGTTGTTGATCAACTATCAAACAATCTCTATAACAAATCAAGTCGTTTACGTAAGCTGAAGTTCAGATATATAAACGTTCTGAGATAGGAGGTTCAAATGAAAATTGATAATACCTGCTACATAATTAAGGCTATACTTCTTTTAGTGTGCGGAATCCTCTTTGCATTCTTCCCAGGAGTAATTTCATGGGTATTCTATATTATTGGTGGAGCAATTATAATAGGAAGCCTTTTTACTGCTTTAAGCAGTTTAGGCGATGGTGGCTCGCTTCTCCCAGCTGGTGTTGTTGGTGTTCTTATAGGTCTGCTAGTGATATATATTCCTAAATTTATTGCTTCTCAAATGTCGGTAATTACAGGAATAATTCTTGGCATACTTGCTATAACTCAGATTGTAAAATCTCTTAGCAAGGAACTTACAAAAGGATTGAAGTTGCTTCAACTTTTTTTCGGAATTGCGTTGCTTGTCTCTTCTGTTTTCCTTATTTTCAACCCATTTAAAGGCGGTCATATCATAAGAATAATAATCGGACTAGTGATAATCGGATTTGCAGCTTTCAATTTCTATGTTGCTTATGTTATTAGTGAAAGGAACGGAGAAGTTATCGATTCAAGTAATATTATAGATTCAAATGCCTATGATGTTCATGATAATAACGATCAGAAACTACTTAAATAATTTTAAGGACTGCCATATTTGGCAGTTCTTTTTATAAATATAAATCGAACATGTGTTTGACATAGGTTCTTATTTATGCTATAATAATTATTAATTCTTATAAACTGGTGGTGGTGTACTTGTCCGATATCAAAATAATACTTGATCAGGTACTTTCTGATGAGAAGCTAATAAATAGCAAGTCATTTAAAGGCATAGTATACAAGGATGAACCAATAATCCGAACTGCTTCACAACTTAACAAATATAGCACTCCTAAAAAGATAAAGGAAATGAAAGAGATTATGTACTTACCTGAGGCCTACTGGAAAACCTCAGCTTGGCTCTTTTATTCTCAAGGTAAGTTTATGGAATATTACGAGGACAATTTTGTCTATAATGAGGAATTCACGAAGTATTATCCTTGTTATCGAGATCTTTCTGTTGAACAGCTCCGAGGATATTTTACGTGGCGCAAGTACGTTAGAAACAATATGATTCAAAGGGCTCCACTTCCATTTGTATATATCTATATTTATGAACTGCTTAACTGTATAGGCTTTGAATCTCCTGAAGAATGCTTTATTGTTCTTAAGAATTTCTGTAAAGAGTATTTAAAATATGACAATTCTGTAAAAAAATATACCGAAAATTGGCTTATTGATTTTATTGTATATTATGAGCTTTCTCCCGAACTAATACAGGATGTCCATGATATTATGTATGATACCTCTTTGCTCACTCTTATGCATTGGGATCAACATAACGATAATGAGGTGTTTCAAGCAATATCCGATTTATCGTCCTATCAAATAAAAGAGTCACTTTATTATAAAACATATCCTGATGAGTTTAAAAAGGTTCTTATAAATAGTTTCAAGAAAATATCAGAATTTTTCACAGCTAAACGTAAGCTTTCTTTTTTTACAAACCTATTTGGAAATATAGTCGAATGTAACCATAATATGTTTCAGTCGGCAATCTTTTATGACAGGCAGCCTCTTCGAAACTGCGAGTTCTCTATAAATGAAATACATAATTACACTTGTATCAATGGAAGATGGAGTTGCAAAAAAATTAGTGGCAACCGAAATAAAAACAGTAAACTTGGAGATCTTGTAAAAGTTGTTGATAGCCTTTTGCGTGAAAAAAATAATTTCAGATATAAATTATCTTGTGCTGATGTTTCTAAAACAACCATGAAGTTGATACAAAATGCTATTGACGAGTACTACGCTGAGATTAAAAGAATAGAATCTCAAATGATAACTATTGACTTATCAAAACTCGATGAAATACGAAAATCGGCTGATATTACACGAGAAAAGCTTCTTGTTGATGAAGAAGAATATGAAATAACGGAAATATTTGTTAATAAAAAAGATGCTTCAGAAGTTCCTTGCATCTATCCTGAGAGTCAGCTTGATAAAGATGAAAAAGAATTTTTAATTGCATTGCTTTATAATAGTGATTTTATGGCTATTGCAAGAAAGTATGGAAAAATGCCATCAATACTAGCCGATTCTATAAATGGAAAGTTGTTTGATTCCTTTTCTGACATTGTCATTGATTTTTCTGATGACGGCCCTTATATTATTAATGATTACTTAGACGAGATTAAAAAATGTTTCATAAGGAGTAAAAAATGAAAATTCCAAAAAGAATTGCCTCTGCTGTTATCAATTCACTCAAAGGTGGAGTTGTTCCTAGAACAGGTTTGCCATACATAACAGTTGGACGTGAGACGGAAATAAATGCACTTCTTCAAGATGTTGACATTATCGGTAACGGAGGCGCTTCATTTCGTTTTATAGTTGGAAAATACGGAAGTGGTAAAAGCTTTCTACTTCAAACTATTAGAAGTCATGTTATGGATAAGAATTTTGTTGTTGTTGACGCTGATCTTTCGCCTGAAAGGCGCTTGCAGGGGACTAAAGGGCAGGGACTTGCCACATATAAAGAACTTATCCGCAATATGTCTACAAAGACTCGGTCTGACGGTGGAGCACTTCCACTCATCCTTGACCGCTGGATCAGCAATATTCAAATTGAAACAACTGAAAAAACTGGACTTTCAGTAGATACATCTGAGTTTTATAAAGCTGTCGAAATCAGAATTTTTGAAGTTATAAATTCTCTAAATGAAATGGTACATGGTTTCGATTTTGCAAGACTTCTTACTATCTATTATAATTCATCTATTAATAACAATGACGAAGAAAAAGCAAAGGTTATTAAGTGGTTTCGAGGTGAGTACAACACAAAATCTGAAGCAAAAGCTGAACTTGGCGTTAATATTATAATTACAGACGACGACTGGTACGAATATATTAAGCTCTTTGCTATGTTTCTTAAAAAAGCGGGTTATAATGGACTTCTTGTGCTTATTGATGAACTAGTAAACATTTATAAGATACCGAACAGCATCACCCGTCAGTATAACTACGAAAAGATTCTTACTATGTATAATGATACATTACAAGGCAAGGCTAAATATATTGGTATCATCATGGGTGGAACACCTCAGTGCATTGAAGATACACGGCGAGGCGTTTATAGCTACGAGGCTTTACGTTCAAGGTTAGCTGCTGGACGTTTTGGTCGTGAAGGAATTAAAGATATGCTTGCACCGGTGATACATCTTTCACCGTTGAATTATGAAGAAATTATTGTTCTTACAGAAAAGCTTGCAGATATTCATTCACAACTATTTGACTATGAACAAAAGATAACACAGGAAGATATGATTAATTTTATTAAACTTGAATTTGGACGCATCGGTTCAGACATCCATATTACTCCCCGCGAAGTAATACGTGATTTTATAGAATTGCTTGATATAACATATCAGAATAATGATATTAATATTAGTAAGCTTATAGAGTCTGATTCCTTTAACTTTTCTACATCCATGTCTAATGAATCATCAGACGAAGAGTTTGCAGAATTTGAACTCTAAGGTACACAATAATGAGTATTTTTGATAGATATGCACCTTTTATACAGGATTATATTTATAGAAACAACTGGGAATCCCTTCGTGCAATTCAGGCTGCAGCCGGAAATGCGATTTTTAACACTGAGGATAATGTGCTTTTAACCGCTTCGACAGCCTCTGGGAAAACGGAAGCCGCTTTTTTTCCTATACTTACTCTTTTTTCAGAGAATATGCCTCGTTCAGTTGGAGCTATTTATATCGGTCCTCTAAAAGCTTTAATAAATGATCAGTTTATTAGATTGAATGAACTTTGTGAAGAAGCCGATATTCCTGTATGGCACTGGCATGGTGATGTAGCCCAGTCTCATAAAAAAAGGATGATGAAAAACCCTTCTGGGATATTACAAATTACTCCTGAATCACTAGAAGCTATGCTGCTAAAAAAGCATTCACTAATACCGCAACTTTTCAACGATCTTCGTTTTATCGTTATTGATGAAATACACTCTCTAATGCGCGGAGATCGCGGAGGTCAGACAATTTGTTTAATTGAAAGATTATGTAAAATGGCAGAAGTTGATCCACGAAGGATAGGGCTTTCAGCTACTATCGGAGATCCTGAAGCCGCCGGAGTCTTTCTTTCTTATGGAACAAATAGGCAGACTTTTATTCCTAAAATCGAGTCTAAAGGTGTTAAATGGCGACTTTCGATGGAGCACTTCTACATAAGTCAAAATAATAATTTAGATGAAAAGACTAATCTTAATGCATTACATGTACTTGAAGAAAAGACTGATATAGCTCCTTATAATGCGGATGCTGGTATAGGATATATTTTCGAACATACTAGAGGTAAAAAATGTCTTGTTTTTGTGAATTCTCGAGAAGAATGCGAAGAAGTTACAACAACACTCCGTTCATACTGTGAAGCCAAACATGAAACAGATAGATTTCTTATCCATCATGGAAATCTGTCAGCTGCATATCGTGAAACAGCAGAATGCGCTATGAAGGATGAAGATGTTTATATGACTACATGTACGACTGCTACTCTCGAACTTGGTATTGACATAGGCAAGCTTGAACGAGCTTTTCAAATTGATGCGCCGTTCACTGTATCTTCTTTTTTGCAACGTATGGGTCGCACAGGTCGACGCGATCTCCCACCTGAAATGTGGTTTGTGATACGGGAGGATTTACCAGAACCTCGTTCTTTGCTGCCTGAGACTATTCCCTGGAAGCTTTTGCAGGGAATTGCCCTTATACAAACATATATTGAAGAAAGATGGGTTGAGCCACCAAATCTTGATAGACTTCCGTACAGTTTACTATATCATCAAACTATGAGTACTTTAGCTTCATGTGGTGAACTTACAGTTGCAGAACTAGCATCTAGAGTACTTAATCTTAAGTATTTTCACCGTATTTCTAAGGAAGATTACAAGCTGATGCTCAGACACCTTCTAAAAATTGATCACATACAACGTACAGAGGAAGGTGGACTAATAGTAGGCATTACAGGAGAAAGGATAATAAACAACTTCAAGTTTTATGCCGTTTTTCAGGAAAATGAAGAATATACTGTACGTTGGGGGGCTCAGGAGCTTGGAACAATAGTGATGCCTCCACCTGCAGGTGATAAAATAGCAATTGCAGGCCATGTTTGGATAGTTGAGGAAGTTGATCATAAACGTCATCTCGTCTATTGTGAACTTATAAAAGGCAAGGTTCCTGCATATTTCGGAGATTGTCCAGGAGATATAAATACAAAGATACTTGTTAAAATGAAAGAAGTACTTCGCGAGGAGAATAGCTATCCTTATCTTATGAAAAATGCCGTTGTGCGACTTTTACAAGCTCGTCAGACTGCAAGAAATTCTGGTATTAATGATTCTCCCTTAATATGCCTAGGCGGAAATATGTGGTGTCTCCTCCCCTGGCTTGGTACATATGCTTTTTTAGCAATTGAGCGATTCCTTAAACTTAAATGTGCTGATAAACTTGGGCTTAAAGGAATCGATTCATGCCGTCCTTATTACATACAGTTCACAATGAAATCAAATCCTGATGAATTTTTTTCTGTTTTGATTTCAGAAGTAAAAAAAGATTTCGATCCAATGGAACTTGTTTATGATAAGGAAGTACCACTCTTTGAGAAATATGACGAGTTTATACCACCCGAACTAATAAGAAAAGGCTTTGCTAATGGAATACTAAATATCTTAGAAATGAAGAAGCGTATTTTAAGCTGGGAAAAGATTATTTAATTAAACAAAATCAAAGACTTGATTTTTCAGCTAATTTGTGTTATAATATAAATAAGTAAAAAATACTGCTAAAAACGAGGTAGGATGTCATATGAAAATTCAACAGCTAGAATATGTCATTGCCGTAGCAAGAGAAGGTAGTATTACTAAAGCAGCCAAGAAGCTATATCAGGCTCAGCCTAATATCAGTATTGCACTTAAAGAACTTGAAACTTCTCTTGGAATACAAATTTTTAACCGTTCTCCCAATGGTATGATTCTCACCACAGAGGGTGAAGAATTTCTTGCAAGAGCACAGACTATTGTGGATGAAATGCAAAGTCTTGAACGTGATTATGCACAGGTTCCAGAAAACGAGCTCAAGCTAAAAGTAGCTTCAGCTAGATCAACTTATGCTACAAATGCTATTGGAAAGTTGATAAGTGATTATTCAGAAAGAACTGATAAAATAGAAGTTCACGTGATGGAAACCAGTACAGCCAAAGTAATGGAGGATATTTGCGCAGGAAAGTATGATATTGGATTTATACGAGTTCCAAGCACATATTCTGAAATGATTGAAAGCCGTCTTAAGGCAAGAAACCTAGTTGGTAAAACTATTATGGAGTTTCCACTTCAAATCGTTATGAAATCAGATCATCCTCTTGCAAAGTATGAAGATATACCATTTGAACTTCTTTCACATTTCCCTGAGATAATCCACGGTGATGATGAACCTGAAATGGTAAGACGTGCTTCAATAAACCAGGATTATGACGAAAAAAGGTCCCCCAAAAAAATATTTATATACGACAGAGGAACACAGATTAGCATGTTAAAAACAGTAAAGTACGCTTACATGTGGGTTGCTCCTATGTCTCAGAGTATATTGCGCTATAACGATCTTGTTCTTAGAAAATGCTCATATGCAAGCAATTTAAACCGAGATATGATAATCTATCGCAAAGCAAGCGAAAATAATGCTCTTATAACAGATTGTATCAGAACTGTTTACCAATATGCCGATATGATTGAAGGACTAGAAATATAAATACAATCCCCCAGCTATGACTGGGGGGTTAACACAAAACCCTGACTAAAAATCAGGGCTTTTTTATATTTTTTAACTGGATGGGGATAGAAAAAGAATGAGAGCCATTAGGGGGGAGGTTCTCATTCTTAATAAGGGGATATGAGATTGTCATTTATGAAAGAATGACTTTCCATATGTTATTATAGCATAGAGGTCAATATATTGCAAATATAAAATATTTATGCTCATATATGCTATATTAATTACTGCTAATTTAAGTAAGTTATTTACATCATAGACATAATTTATATTATTTTTTGAAATCATTATGTGCCGATTAATTGTTTTTTAAGATAGTAAGTAAAAAGCTCCGCAGCTGCGGAGCTTTTGTATATTAATCTGCAATAAATACTTCAAATGCTTTATATGCCATATAGGTATCAAGTTTTGAAACTATTTCATATGGAGCATGCATAGAAAGTACAGGAACTCCTAGGTCAATGGTGTCTACATCGAGATTGGCTATATATGCAGCAACTGTTCCCCCACCACCTTCATCTACCTTTCCAAGTTCACCTGTCTGCCATATTATATTATTAGAGTCCATAAGTCTTCTAACTCTGCCAGTAAACTCAGCTGAAGCGTCAGATGTGCCTGCTTTTCCACGAGCGCCTGTATATTTTGTAACAACAACACCGTGATTGATGTATGCGCTGTTGTTGCGTTCATTTACTTCAGGGAATGTCGGATCGAAAGCTGCATTAACATCTGCAGAAAGGCATTCAGAAGCTGAAAGTACAGTTCTTCCATCAGAACCAAGGGCTGCTGCTATATCAGCTATGAAGTATTCAAGATAAGAAGAGCGTAGACCTGTGTTTCCATCACTGCCTGTTTCCTCTTTATCGGTAAGTATAGTTACAACAGTGTGCTTCGGTTTTTTGCATTCAGCTGTAGCAATAAGGGCGGTATATGCACATACTTTGTCATCATGACCGTATGCGCCTATCATGCTTCGATCGAAACCTATATCCTTTGCCTTAAAAGCAGGAACTGCTTCTAGTTCTGAAGAAACGAAATCAGCTTCTGTTATACCATATTTCTTATTTAGAATATCAATAATGGCTAACTTTACAGAACCACTTTCCTCATCATTCTTAAACGGACGTGAACCGATAAGAATATTAAGTTGCTCGCCTGTAATTCCTTTTGCAAGTGGTTTTTGCATCTGAGCGGTAGCAAGGTGCGGAAGGAGATCAGTCACACAGAACACTGGATCGTTCTCGTCTTCACCGATATTAACAGAAATACTTGTTCCATCAGCCTTTACTATTACTCCATGAAGTGCAAGAGGGATAGTTGTCCATTGATACTTCTTTATTCCACCGTAATAATGAGTTTTGAAAAGAGCTAGTTCTGTATCTTCATATAGTGGATTTTGTTTTAAATCAAGCCTTGGAGAGTCGATATGAGCAGCACAAAGCCTTACACCTTTTTCAATTGGAGATGTACCTATTATTGAAGCAATTACTGACTTTCCACGGTTGTTTCGGTATATCTTATCCCCTGCCTTAAGCGCCATACCTTTTTCGTACTCTACAAAGCCTTTTTTCTTGAGGAGCTCTATAGAATAAATTACAGCTTCACGTTCGATTTTGGCTTTGTTCATGAAGTCTTTATATCCTTCACAAAATTTGTCACAAGCCTTGAACATCTTGTCGGATATAACATGATATCCATTCTTGTGTTGCACAAGTAACTTTTCCTTAAGCTTTTTTATTTCATCCTTTTTTTCTGCCATAAAAGTATTTCTCCCTTCAGAAAACATACATCATATACTATAAGATTTATTGTGCTTTAGCAGGCATCTGAGTATTATTATAAAGTTCTCTAATTTTCCCAGAAACTTCCCATGCAATATCGTTTACTGTATCCATTCCGTTGTTATTTCTAATTATATAGTCAGAATGACTACGGAAAAACTCCTCATCAAGTTGGGAGTTCATTCTCCTTTTGGCTTGTTCGATTGTAAGACCGTCTCGCGAAATAATTCTTTTCTCCCTGATATCAGCATCGGCGAGAACAGATATGATTATCTCACAAAAATCATCGGCTCTACTTTCGAAAAGTGTAGGTGCGTCTAAAAGTATGAGTTTCTCACCTTTTAATGAGTGAACTCTAATTTGACGGAGAATTTCGCCTGTGATATACGGATATGTAATAGTATTAAGTGCTTCAAGTTTTGATTTATCAGAAAAAACTATACCAGCTAGCCCTTTTCTGTTAAGTGTTCCATCTTCGTTTATAACTATTTGACCAAATAAATCAGATATCTCGTCAAGACATTTTGTGCCTTTTTCAACGATTTTTCGAGCAACCTGGTCTGCGTCTATTACTGCAAACCCGTTTGCTGCAAACACCTTAGAAACAGTGCTCTTTCCTGCACCCGTCTGACCGGTCAATCCTACAACCATAACACCGTTTAAACTGTTCATATCCTTATCACCTCGAATCCTGCCGCCCTAATAAGACGGTTATATACCGCTAGTCCAACTCCTTCTGTTTTAGGCGCTCGAACAAAGACTTTTCCTGCACCAACATCGTCCAACTCTCGAAGTCGCTGAAACAATAGATGTGCCTGTTCTGAGCTGTCATTTCCATATGTCATATATCTATAAGGAAATAGATCCTTATCTTTGTCAAAAATAAGAGAATAAACATCATCGTTTATGTTAGCTCCGACATAAGCTATAAAGCTATCTAGGTCACTATCTACTATAATTATGTTTGCTTTAGGCGAATAATGTTTATACTTCATTCCAGGAGAAGCAGCTTTCTGTCCGGCTTCAAGTTCGTGAAGAATAGCATGGTCGATAATAACCTCGCTACAAAGTTCTGAAAGCATTTCTTTAGTAACACAGCCCGGACGAAGTATTCTTACAGAACTCTTACCTTCTATAGCTATAACAGTAGATTCTACACCAAATTCAGAACAACCACCGTCTACAACTGCCGCAATTTTTCCGTTCATGTCTCGCATTACATGCTCTGCTAAAGTTGGGCTAGGATAACCCGAAGTGTTTGCCGACGGAGCTGCTATTGGTCTTCCAGAAAGTTCAATTATCCTGTGCATTACTGGGTGTGATGGTATTCTGATACCAATAGTGTCGAGTCCACCAGAGGTTATCATAGGTATCTTTTTGTTTTTGGGAAGTACAATTGTTAGTGGCCCAGGACAGAAACGCTCTGCAAGCTCATATGCAAGCTCTGGAATATATGTTGTGAAGTCCTTGGCCTGTGAAAAATCTGCTAGATGAACTATCAGCGGATTGTCAGCCGGTCTGCCCTTTGCCTCAAAAATTTTGCGAACTGCGTTAGCATTTGAAGCGTCAGCTCCAAGTCCATATACTGTTTCTGTGGGAATACCTACTATCTCACCGTTTCTTATTAAATCAGAAGCTTTTTCAAGCTCATTGTTACTATCACTTAGTAAAACTGTATTCATAAAAACTACGCTTCCTGATTTGCGAGCTTGGCAGCCTGATCGGCAGTTGCAAGCGCATCAAACACTTCATCAAGATTTCCATTAAGGATGTCTTCAAGTCTGTAAATAGTCAAACCTATACGATGATCCGTAAGACGTCCTTGTGGATAATTGTATGTTCTGATTCGTTCGGAGCGGTCGCCTGTACCGACCTGCATTTTTCTTTCCGATGCAATCTTTGCGTCTTGCTCCTCCTGCATAGCTTCGTAAATTCTCGAACGCAAAATCTTCATAGCTTTATCTTTGTTCTTATGCTGACTTCTTTCGTCCTGACACTCCACCACAGTATTGGTGGGGAGATAAGTTATTCTTACAGCGGACTCTGTTTTATTTATATGTTGTCCGCCTGCACCGCTTGCGCGGAAATAGTCTATTTTTAAATCTGTAGGATTAATTTCCAACTCTACTTCATCTGCCTCAACAAGAACAGCAACTGTTACTGTTGAAGTATGGATACGTCCTTGAGACTCAGTTTCAGGTACTCTTTGAACTCGGTGAACACCGCTTTCGTACTTTAAACGTGAATAAGCTCCTTCGCCTTCTATAGAGAAGCTTATCTCCTTAAAACCACCTAGTTCAGTTGGATTTGCATTTAGCACTTCCTGCTTCCACCCCATTGCCTCGGCGTACATAGTATACATACGATAAAGGGATTTTGCAAACAGTGAAGCCTCTTCTCCGCCTGCACCACCTCTGATTTCAATAATAACGCTTTTATCGTCATTAGGATCTTTAGGAAGAAGTAGTACTTTAAGATCTTGAGTTATAGCATCCATAGCCTCTCTAGATTCATCATACTCTGCCTGAGCCATTTCTTTGAAATCTTTGTCAAGTCCACCCTCATCAAGAAGCTCCTTTGCTTCTTCATACGAATTTTTGGCTTCTTTATATTCTCTATATTTCTCAATAATGGGGGTCATTGTTTTGAATTCTCTCATCAACTGAGTGTAAAGCTTATTATCATTTACGATGTCTGGATCAGAGAGCTTTTCACTAATCTCATCATATTTTTGTTCCATAACTGCAAGCTTTTCAAACATTTAGTATTCTCCTTAAAGCTATAATAATTAGAAATAATGCTGCAGTCTGCTAACCCTCATCGGCGTGCTTGACACTACGGATACTTTTTTCAATTTTATTACGTGGTACCATAAATTCCCTTGAACATTTTACACATCTAAGTCTGAAATCCATTCCTGAGCGTAATACGAACATTTCGTTGCCGCCACAGGGATGATTCTTTTTCATAGTAAGAATATCTCCAGCTCTGATATCCAAAAAAGTATCCCCCCTTCAAAAATTAAATAAAAATCGAACATTTTTATTATACCTCAAATCAGCTTTTAAATCAATATTTCTGAGGTATATTTTTTTCATTTTGGTGAAAAATAATAAAAAATGCCAATCAATCATATTGAACACATACAAAAATTGGAAAGGATATATAAATATGATTTCAAGAGTAACAGCTGAATTCGAGTCAACCGAGATTGCCCGTTTGGCGATAAAAAGAGTAAAAGAAAGTGTTGATTATGTATATTCAGCTAAATTAATATATCATAGAATTGGAGAAAAAACATATATTAAGAGACAAATAATGGATTTTACTAATATTCCTTTATATTATAATTCTCATTCAAATTGTCTCACCGATGTCTTAAGAGATCCTATCTCAAATGAGATTGTTGCATCTTACCATAAAAGCATATCAACTACTGCCTGTGTTATTTGCGGAAGTGGGGCAGTTGATAATGTCATTTCAGTTTTTAATTCTATGGGAGGTTCTAATATAAGATTTGCGCATTAGAATATTAAACAAGTATTTTGAATAAACTTGAATATATAAGCCTTAAAACGGAGGTACAAATATGGTATATAAACCTGAAGGAACAATTTATGGAACATCTTTTAACCAAAAGTATATCTCTTCAGCTGAAAGTCTTTCCGAAGCAATGTATAAGAATATAACGCTTGAAGGAAAGGTAATACTTTGCACTAGTTCACATGATCTTATTGTTGATCTCCCTTGTGGAAGAGGAATAATATTGCGTGAAGAAGGGGCATTAGGTATAAAAGAGGGATTCACCCGTGATATTGCACTTATATCACGGGTGAATAAGATTGTGTGCTTTAAGATAACCAGTCTAACACTTTCAGACAACGGTGAAATAACAGCTTACCTTTCAAGAAAAGCTGCACAGGAAGAATGTCTGCTAGAATTTATATCAAAGCTAAAAAGAGGCGATATCATCGATGCAAATGTGACTCATCTTGAACAATTCGGAAGTTTTGTTGATATTGGATGCGGTATACCATCTCTTATTCCTATAGATTCTATGTCCGTATCGAGGATTTCTCATCCGTCCGACAGATTTTATATTGGCCAGAGAATAAAAACTATTGTTACTGAAAATAGCAATGGTAGAATTAATCTTACCCATAAGGAGCTTCTAGGAACATGGGATGAGAACGCAGCAAAGTTCAATATAGGAGAAACAGTACCGGGGATTGTACGTTCTATTGAAAATTACGGTATTTTCGTAGAGTTAACACCTAATCTTGCAGGACTCACTGAGCCACATAAAGATATCATGATTGGACAGAGTGTAAGCGTTTACATAAAAGCGATAATTCCTGAAAAGATGAAAATTAAGTTAATCATCGTAGATAATTGTTGTGAAAAAGCTATTATACCCGAATATGAATACTATATTGAAGGTGATTATATAGAAAAATGGGTTTATTCTAGCAAATACTCAGATAAAATTATAAAGACTATTTTTAAATAAAAAATGCACCTATTAAAGGTGCATTTTAAAATTTAATATGCAATTTCTTCAGCTATGTGGTGAAGCTTTTCGTCATAATCCTTATGCATTGAAAGAGCTTCTTGTATATCATAATCCACAAGCTTGCTATCCTTTATACCAATAACGCGGTTTCCGATTCCCTGCTCAAGTAGCTCAACAGCATAGTAACCCATTCTAGTAGCTTCAACTCTATCTCTAACTGTTGGCGTACCGCCTCTCTGAACGTGACCAAGAATTGTAAATCTTGCATCAATACCTGTCTTTTCCTGAAGCATCTTAGCGATCTCTTCGGAATGGCCAACACTTTCTGCAACAATTACAACGAAGTTTTGTTTGCCCTTAGCTTTCTTTTCTAGCATTGTATTAGCGATAGCATTAATATCATAAGGTACTTCCTTTGTTATGATATCTGTAGCTCCGCAAGCTATACCAGTATTAACTGCGATATGACCTGCGCCTCTTCCCATAACCTCAACAACTGAGATTCTGTCATGTGACTGAGCTGTATCACGAAGCTTATCAACAAGATCCATAGCTGTATTCATTGCTGTATCGAAGCCGATAGTATAATCTGTGCAAGCAATATCATTATCTATAGTGCCAGGAATACCGATACAAAGCACACCCTGAGCAGAAAGATCAGCAGCACCTCGGAATGATCCATCGCCACCGATAACTACTAGTCCCTCAATGCCTAGTTCATCACATTTTGCCTTACCTATTGCAACTCCCTCTGCTGTTCTAAATTCTGGACATCTAGCTGTATATAGAGTTGTTCCACCTCTATGAATAATGTCAGAAACGCTTCTTTCATCCATTTTTATGATATCACCATTAATAAGACCTACATAACCTCTACGGATGCCATAAACCTCCATCCCCTTGCTGAGAGCTGATCTAACAACAGCTCTTACTGCGGCATTCATTCCTGGGGCGTCGCCTCCGCTTGTTAAAACACCGATTTTCTTAATCATAAATATTCTCCATTCTGCACTTGGCAAATATTTTTTAATTTGCAGATTATCTGCGAAATCATCCCATACTTCTATATTTTACTACTTTGAACAGAAAAAGTCAAGAGAAATAATGCATTTTTTTGTTAAAACTAATTTAACGACTATATATATTATATAAGGCCAATCTGAGATGATGTAAAATGCTGTTTTAACTCTTCATATGATGTCTTTGAAAGTTTAAGGCTAAGTTTAGAACGAGGTACAACTGTTTTTTTAATATCAGTAAGGTAGCAACAAACAGAAGTATCGCCCTTATATCGAGAGCAGATATTAACAAGTTCTGGACGAAGTACAGTTTCTGTAGATAACGTTTTAATACATAACTTCATATTTGATATAAGACGTTCAAACTCAGATTCTGCTGTTATAGCTCCACAAATAACAGTTACACGATCATCCTTCATGGATATTTTTCCGTTTACGATAATAATCGAGTCTGTTTTCAATTTTTGACCACTGATGGCAAATAAATCGGGAAAAACAATTCCTTCTATCTCACCTGTTTCATCTGCAATGTTTACAAAACACATTTTATCCCCTTTTTTAGTTACGTGGATCTTGATACTATCAGTAAAACATAGAATCTTTACGTTTTTACCATCACATTCTTCTCCATAAGATATTAACTCTCTAATCTTTTTAGTATGCATGATCTCTCCTAGCCAAGTATAAGGTGTGAGTGGATGTCCACTTAGATACATACCTGTACATTCTTTTTCAAAGTTAAGCAATTCTTTATGATCAAATTCTGGCTTAAACGGAATTCTAATATTCATCTGAGTTGTGTCAGTTCCTTCAAGGAAATTGAGTTGGCCGTCAATAATGTCTCTCGAACTTGAACTCGCAATTTCAATTAAGGTTTCGTAGAAATCCAGCATCTGTCTTCGGTTTAACCCAAGTCCATCAAAAGCTCCTGCTTTTATTAGGTTTTCGAGAGCTTTTTTATTCAACTCTCGACCATCAATACGTTCACAAAAGTCCTGGAGACTGAGAAAACTGCCGTTTTCTTCTCTGTCAATGATAATTTTGTCGGCAAGTCCACTTCCTATGTTTTTTATTGCAAGAAGTCCAAAATACATTTTCCCTTCAACATACGTAAATCCCTTATTACTTTTATTAATATCAGGACGTAGTATTTCAATGCCATAATCACGACATGAGTCAATATACTCTGAAAGCTTAGTGCTCGCTCCCATAACGCTTGACATAAGTGCTGCCATGAATATGCCGCGGTAATGGTATTTCAAGTAGGCTGTTTGATACGCAAGGTAAGCGTAGGCTGCAGCGTGAGACTTATTAAATGCATATGAAGCAAAACTTACCATTTCATCAAATATTGAATTAGATATATCTTCAGGAACTCCATTAACGGATGCTCCATTTACAAAACTTTCACGTTCCTTAAGCATAATATCATGCTTTTTCTTTGCCATAGCACGCCTTACTATGTCTGCATGACCATAAGAATATCCAGCTAGTTTGCGACAAATCTCCATTACTTGTTCCTGATAAACCATACAGCCGTATGTCTCTGATAGAATGTCTTTAAGAAGTTCATGTTTATATATAATTTTTTCGGGATGCTTTTTGTTTTCTATATAAACAGGTATAGACTTCATAGGACCTGGACGGTAAAGCGAAATTACAACAATAAGATCCTCGAGGCGCTCAGGACGGAGTTCTATGACTTTCGAAGTCATACCTTCGCTTTCAAATTGAAAAATGCCACACGTATCACCTTCTGACATCATTTCAAAAACGCCCTTATCGTCAATGGGGACTGCGTTTATATCAAAAATATTATCATTTTTATGTATTTCTCTTACAGTATCTCTTATAATTGTGAGATTTCTCAACCCGAGAAAGTCCATTTTTAAAAGGCCCAATGATTCAAGGACACCCATTGTATATTGAGTTACTATTGTATCATCATTCTTTTGAAGAGGTACAAGGTCGCTCAGAGGGACAGCAGAGACGACAACTCCTGCTGCATGTGTGGAAGCATGGCGAGGCATTCCTTCAAGTTTAATTGCAAGATCAACTAACTTTCGCATCATCCTGTCAGAGTGGTACAAGCCTCTTAACTCTTCCGATTCTTTAAGAGCTTCGTTTAAAGTTGCTTTGGGATCTATCTCTTTTGCGGCACTATCGCAGAGTTGATATGGTACTCCGAGAACTCTACCAACATCACGAACTGCAGCACGTGCTTTCAAAGTATCAAAGGCGATTATTTCAGAAACAAAATCCTTTCCATACTTCTTAACAACGTAATCTTTTACTCTTTGCCTGCCCTCGATACAAAAATCAATATCAAAATCAGGCATGCTTACTCTTTCAGGATTAAGGAATCGTTCAAAAAGCAAATTGAACTTGATTGGATCTATACCTGTGATACCAATACAATAGGCACAAAGACTTCCAGCACCAGAGCCTCTTCCTGGTCCAACAGGAACATCATGCTCCTTTGCATAGCGAATAAAATCCCATACTATAAGATAATAATCAGTATAGCCCATTTGGGTTATAACACTTATCTCATATTCAAGACGGTCTGAAACATTTGCAGGTGGATTGGAACTGTATTTTTCTATCATTCCTTTACGGCAGAGTTCTCGAAAGAACTGCTTATTATCGTTGATGCCATTTATGGTGAACTTTGGGAGCTTTATATTTCCAAATTCAAACTCAACATTACAACGTTCGGCGATGATTTTAGTATTTGATACAGCTTCTTCATGACCTTTGAAAAGCTCTGCCATTTCATTAGCTGATTTTATATAAAATTCATCGGTTTCAAACTTCAATCTATCTGGGTCGTCAAGGGTTTTACCGGTTTGAATACAAAGCAGTACATTCTGCATTTCAGAATCTTGTTTATATATATAATGGCAGTCGTTTGTAGCTACAAGAGGAATACCTGTTTCAAACGAAAGCTTATAAAGAAGAGGAAGATTTGTTACTTCCTCTTTCATTCCATGATTTTGTATCTCGATATAATAATTATCTTTTCCAAATATATCTCTGTACTTAATTGCAACTGATTTTGCCGCTTCATACTCGCCGTCGGACAAAAGTGACTGAATCTCTCCCGCAAGACAAGCTGACATACAGATAAGTCCGCTATGATATTTTTTTAGAAGCTCGATGTCAACTCTTGGTTTGTTATAAAATCCCTCAATGCTCGCATATGAAACAAGCTTTACAAGATTACTGTATCCTTCATTATTTTCACATAAAAGAATAAGATGATACGGTGAAGAATCTAACTTAGGCTCACGATCATGTAGTGTACGTCTCGCAACATATACTTCGCAACCTATTATGGGATTTATCCCTTGTTCTCTTGCTGCTTTCCAAAACTCAACAACACCGTACATATTTCCGTGATCGGTTATTGCAATAGCAGTCTGTCCAAGCTCTTTTACACGTTTTATTAGTTCATCTATACGGCAAGCTCCATCAAGAAGGCTGTATTCGGTATGAACATGAAGATTTACAAACTCATCAGCTCTCATCTGCAACCTCCGTTTCTAATATCATCTGCCAATTTAGCTAGCTTCTTGAAGCGATGATTAACTCCAGATCGACTTATGGGTTCGCTTAAAGACTCTCCTATCTCCTGAAGACTCATGTCTATATTATCTAGTCTTAACTGCGCTACTTCACGCAGCTCATCATTCAAAGTATCAATCCCAATTGTTGAATCTATAAGTTTGATATCTTCTATCTGCTTCATTGCTGCCTTTATAACTTTATCAATATTAGCGGCATCACAATTAGCAATTCTATTAGCTTTGTTTCGGATATCCTTATATATCTTCATATTCATAAGCTCTAAAGTACATTGAGGAGCACCAATAAAAGTTAGCGTGTCCTCTATCGACTCGCTACCTTTTATGTAAACTATATTCTGTCCCCTGCGTATTACAGTTTTTGCAGTTACTCCGATATCTCTAAGAAGAGTTTGGAGTTGTAAAGCAATTTCTTCCTCTGGGCATGCAAATTCAAGATGATACTCTTTTGAAGGGTCGTTTACACTTCCACAGGCAAGAAAAATGCCTGCTGTAAAAACTCCGAGACTATTTGTAGCAATAATCTCGGAATCTATGGTTCTTTTGCTTTCGTCAAGTCTATATTTTTGGAAAACCGAAGCAGCATTTTCTCCAAACACATCACAGGTATGGAGAATTGCTCCGTTTTTTCTGATATGCTCACTAGAAACAGGCTTGTATTTGAAAACAGCTTCAAATAATCTACTAAAAAGCTCTGCTGAAGTTAAGCTTTCACTCTGAAAACAAATATGTCCTATTGTAAGAACTCTGCAGAATAACAGCATTCCATAAAGGCAGGCGAATCTTCTGTCTTTATCGTTCACAGATGTACTTATTTCGTGTCTAACATCGTTTGAGAATGATATTTTAACTCACTCCCCGCTTAGAATTTTTTGTCCTTAGTTATATCCCTATGGTATTTCTGTACCTTATAGTCTTTTTCAATAAGATGCTTTGCCATAAGCTCTGCAAATGTAATGGAACGGTGCTTTCCTCCTGTGCAACCGAAAGAAATCACAAGTTGACTCTTTCCTTCCTGTACATAGAGAGGAATAAGATAATCAATTAGGTCGGTCAGTTTTTTAAATAGAGTCTGTGACTGTTCAAACCCCATAACATAGTCCCTAACACAACTGTCACAGCCTGTATGGTTTCGAAGTTCCTCAATATAGAAAGGATTAGGCAAACATCTTACATCAAACATAAGGTCTGCATCAGTTGCTACACCATACTTAAAACCGAAGGACATGACTTTTATTATAAGAGAATCTGAGCTTTTTTCAAGAAAAATAGTCTTAACCTGTTCTTTCAGTTGAGACGATGTAAAATTGGAAGTTTCTATATAATAATCAGCTATTTCACGAAGCTGTGAGAGCTGTGACCATTCGTAGTTTATAGCTTCCTGTATATTACCGTTAAATTTTTCTGATAAAGGGTGTTTTCTTCGAGTTTCCTTATATCGTTTAAGAATAACATCGTGAGCTGCCTCAATAAAAAGCACCTTAACATCCACATCAGGCTGGCGCTTCAATTCCTGCCATGATCGAAATATTTCTGCAAACATGTCACCTGTTCTAATATCAACAGCGACAGCAATCTTATTTATATTGGATTCGGATTGTCTACAAAGATCCACGAATTGAGTTATTAGTTTTGGCGGTATATTATCTATACAGTAAAAGCCAATGTCCTCCATAACATCCATTACGCTTGATTTTCCCGAACCCGACATCCCCGTTACAATCAAAATTTGCATAGATCTCTCCAAATAGCTCTAATTAGCTTAATATTACAGGTTCAAGCTCAAGCTTATAGCCTGTTTTTTCGTTTACGATCTTTTTTACTCTTTCACAAAGTTCAAGTACGTCTGAACAAGTCGCGTAACCTTTATTAATTACAAAACCGCTATGTTTTTCACTTACCATAGCCCCCCCATAACTAAAGCCCTTAAGTCCGCATTCATCAATGAGTAAAGAAGCATAACTCCCCTCTGGACGTTTGAAAGTACTTCCGGCACTAGCATATTCAAGCGGCTGTTTTGATTTCCTTTTTGCCATGCATTCGGACATAGCTTTCATTATTTCATCTGGGTTTCCTTTTTCGAGTTTTAGAGTAACAGAAGTGATTACTTTATCAGTTCCCGAAAATAAGCTTTTTCGGTAAGAAAGTTCCATATTATTTGACAGAATATTGCATATATTGCAGTTTTCATCTATATATTCTGCAGAATATACAACATCTTTCATTTCACTTCCGTATGCGCCAGCATTCATATAAAGAGCACCACCGATAGTCCCTGGAATACCAAAAAGATTCTCCATTCCAGTCAATCCAAGTTGCTGAGCACGAACACAAGCTGAAGCAAGTAGAGCTCCTGCATCACAACGCAAAGTGTTACAATTAACTTCAATATTTGAAAAATCACTTCCGAAATGAAGAATTACTCCATCAAAACCTTCATCAGGAACAAGAACGTTACTTCCTCTACCGAGAATACCATATTTTATTCCGTTTCCCTTTAAAAATTTAATAAGTTCGGCTGAAGAAGAAGCGGAATTAACACTGATAAGAGCTCTACAAGGGCCGCCAAAACGAAAAGTGATATATTCGTTTAGTGGAGCCTCCGGAGTGATCTTGCACCCTAACTTATCGCATAATACAGTCAGTTCACTTATATTTATCATAGTGTCCTCCTGATTTAATGAATATTTTATCAAGTTCTTTAGAATGCCTCATAGTCACGGACAACTTCTTTTGGCTCAGACTCCATACCAAGTCTGTTTAGTAACTCGCGAGCTGCATTATAACCCATTTTTTTCTGGCGGTTATTCATAGCTGCTACTTCGAGTATAACCGCAAGGTTACGGCCAGGCTTAACTGGTATCGTTAATGATGGTATCTTTACACCAAGAAGACTTACGAACTCAGTATCTACACCCATTCTGTCATAGACCTTTTCAGAGTTCCATTGCTCAAGCTCAACTACAAGGTCTATTTTTTCTGTCATCTTTACCGCACCAATACCAAAAAGTCTTCTTGCATTGATAATGCCTATGCCGCGGAGTTCGAGAAAATGACGAATATTATCTGGAGAGCTTCCTACAAGACTGATATTTGACACCTTTCTTATCTCAACTGCGTCGTCTGCAACAAGTCTGTGACCTCTCTTTACTAGTTCTATAGCCGTCTCGCTCTTACCAACACCACTTTCGCCTGTTATGAATACGCCTTCACCATATATTTCAATGAGCACTCCATGACGAGTAACACGAGGTGCTAGATTAAGGTTGAGAAAAGCGATTAAACCTGACATAAAATTAGATGTACTTTCTTTACTCCTGAGAAGTGGCACTTCATATTCTTTTGCTAGTTCAAGCATTTCTGCAAAATAAGGAAGTTCTCTTGTGATTATGAGAGCTGGTATCCTCTGGGCAAAAAGTAGTTGTAAGCGTTCCTTTCTAGTTTTTTCATCGATAGTTGAAAGGTAAGCAAACTCCATTTTGCCAATGATTTGAATACGCTCTGGATTGAAATACTCATAAAATCCCATGAGCTGTAATCCTGGACGATTAACATCATTTTCGTCAATCATAACATCGTTTGCGTCCTTGTGTATGTAGATAGTTTCAAGCTTAAATTCATCAATGACGCGCTGAAGTGAAACCTTAAAATTCTCTGCCATAACAAACTCCGTTCTCCGATCATGAATCGGGAATTATTTTTATCCGATTACGTATGAATCATATCCGCATCTAACAATTTCATCCTTTGCATCTAGAAGCTCTTGTATTCCTGCTGTAGAGCCAGAAACACGAACAGCTACATTAAAGTCTTCAAGATCATCTCCCACTAGATCCAGCATTTTCTTTACATTCTCTGAAGGAGTTCCATTGAACTCGTAAATCGTATCAGGTGTAATAACGCCATATACAATATTGTCAAGATTTATATTGAGTACCAACGTATTGACTTTGAGTAACATGGGGTGTAAAATGTCTTTTTTACCTCTGAGAATATCAGAAGCATCAACCTCAAGAAGCATTTTCGAATCATTTGACATAGCTTTTTCATACATCATGTTTGCAGAAGATGTTAGAGACATGTATCTGTCGGAACTTACATACCTATCACCGAGAATATCAATATCTGACTGACGAAAATCTGGGAAAACAAAATCAGAACAAACAACTCTTACAAAACCTGCGGAAGTTACCTCATCTACAAGATCAGTAATATATTTTACTGCATTTTCAGAAAACGGGCTCATCCAAGGCTTACCACCAGCTTCAACGCTGTTATCTATCCATAGAGAACCATCGGCATAAGTAAGGTAGCTCATGTCTTGAAAAAACATTGGTACTGTATTGTCGTAAAAAGTACTTATATGTGCTGCTGGTTTATAACCTGCAGATATTATTTCATTAGCGATTTCCTTTGACGTCATGGAGCCATCAACAATTCCGGATGAAGTAGCATAATAGTTATTTGTGGCATAGTATATATCTCCACCCTGTTCCTTCATTGGAACTTCAATATACTCAATTTTTCCGTCAGCTGGAACACGCTTTAATGCCTTTTTAAGAGTTTCCTTATCAACTAAATCCATAGTACTGAGACTATAAGCCTTAAAACGTTCAAGGTTGAACGGAACTGCTGCAGAAGTAATCTCCTGCGTAATATCATCACCATATACGTCTGTTGCTGCTTCATCTTCAAAATCGGGAGCAGTAGTGGTAACGGTATCACCTTTCTGCTTTGCATAATTTATAAGTGGTCCCGCAACGCTGAAACCAATAAAAAAGATTCCACCTATAAGAAGAACCGTAAGTCCTACAGAAAAAGCCTTGCCAACCGGACTCTTTCCATAATAATTCTTTTCCTTTGTCTTATAGATTTTACGTCCTTTGTTTTTGAACTTCATTAAATAACTCTCCTAAATCAGTAAATAACTTTATTTAAGCGAATATACTGCCATTGATATAATACCAAGGTAAATAAGCATTGCTGGAAATCCCCTGAAAGCCTCAGGGACTTTTGAGGAATTAAGCTTTCTGTAAGCAGCTATCAAGATTAATGCAGATATTATGAAGCCTGCTCCGGATTCAATTCCAGCAACTAAATAGTCTCCAAGATCATAAATGTTTCCGTTCATTGAGGCTTTTTCATTAATGGTGAAAAGTGTTCCGATAACAGCACAATTAAAAGCTGAAACGTGAACAAATTTACGAAGCTCTTCAAAATGAGATCTGCTAAAATAATATACTGAAGTAAGAAGCATAATATAAAGAACACCAATAACTATAATATATAATAAAAGCCTGATGTCTGAAACAGAGGATGGAAGCATTTTGTCAATAAAATAAGCAGCAGAAGCACCAATAGTAGTAAAAAAGGTAATAACACAGGCGGTCGCCATAAGATTTTTCTTACTTCCTGCAGCTATAAATAGAGTGCTTGTGCCAAGTGCACGTGAAAGAATAAGATTTGTAGCTAAAAGAGCAATAAGATCATTTATAAGAAACATCCGTATCACTCCTTACTTCATTTTTACCTATCTGAATTGTATTTCTGATAAATCGATATGTACCGCACATAAGGCCAAGGAAAATGAAGCCACCAAAAGTTTTTGAAAGTCCGTCAGTAAGTGTATTCATATCCACGATATGGTTGTTGATTGTTCCATAAGCAAAAAGTTCGCGAAGAAAACCTGTAATCAGCATTACGATGTCAAAACCTAGTATACAAAAGATAAGTGAAACGATCATATCACGCTTAGTCATGCGGAAAAACTTTGCTTCTGTCTGAAATACTATCAGAGAATTGACTGCAAGAAGAGGAAAATAAATACCTATTCTTGAAATAGACTCAGGATAAAGTTGCTTTGAAGCGAATTTGACAGGGATATAAACTGTCGCAGCAATAAGTGCATATATAATTACTTTAACAGTGTAAGGCAACTTCTGAGGAACAAAAGAAGAAATTAGTACAGCAAGAAATGTTATTGTCGAAAAAGCATATATAAGGGCTGTTGCATTTTTCAGTGTATCGCCACATACAATAACAGGCGAAATAACCATTAGTTCGGAAAGAACTATGTTCTCACCTAGTATTCCGCTCATGAGGATTTTTCTGCGTTCATTCACTCAGTAATCCCTCCCCTCTCCGTTTACAGCTTCGACTTTAGCAATTTCTTCATTCTGCTCCTTTGTAGCATTTTCTATCTTCTTTTCAAGGTTCTTGAAGCCAAGAGCAACAGGAGTAAATAAAACTGAAACGAGAACAATTGCATTTTCCTTTGCTCCGGTGAGAACAAGTACATATGAAACGATACCTATGAATAATCCATAGAAAAAGGCATAATAATCGCGCTTTGGAGCAATTCTTACATCTGAAATAATATAAACTGATGCAAATAGTACCATATTCGTAACAAGAGAATATTTAAGAGAATCGTATTTTGAAGAAACTATAGGTGTCATAACAGCAAAAAAAGCTGTTCCAAATATAGCTCCAAGAAATGCTCCAACTGAAATGCTTCTTCTAAACATCAGAACTATAGCTGCAACAAAAAGAAGAAGAATGCTTACAGCTCCAGGAGGACCACTGAAATTTCCAAGTAAAATCTCAAAATCTGAATGTTTAAAAGTTCCTGTTAGATTGAAAGTATGTGAAGCAGAACTTACTAGTACTTCAGGTTCAACAAAAAGGCCGGTTTTTACATGAGGCTCGGTATACTGAAGTAATTTTCTTCCCCAAGATGTTAGAACGAAAACATATGAAGCAGCAGCTGGCGAAAAAATCATGTTAATTCGACCACCGAATACGTTTTTGGCCACAACTATCGAAAAGACACTGGCTACAGCAGCAATTTTGTAGTCCATTACTGCCGGTAACATCAAAGCTAAGATTAGAGCGTCTGATGTGCATGTCAAATCGTCTGCGGAGAATTTTCTTTTCATGAGCCTTATAGAAATTGTTTCGGCCACTAAAGCTGTTGAAATGCAGACAACTGCAAGCACCACAGAACGTATACCGTAATAGAAATAGGACATTAGTTCGAGTGTAATAAGCGTAAGCATGACATCAAGCCAAATATGACGTTCTTTTCTGGCTTTTTTCAACATAGTTTCTCATCCTTCAAGGCATTTGCTGCCGCTGCCATATCATTGGCGTTGAAGAGAAAGCTTCCCGAAACAAGAACATTCGCTCCAGCATTTCGTACAAAGGCAGAGGTCTCGCCGTTAATTCCTCCGTCCACCTCAACATTTACGTCAAGCCCTAATTCAGTTATTTTGGATCTTATAGTTCTGATCTTATCAACCATATTTGGGATAAAACTTTGTCCTCCAAATCCAGGCTCGACTGTCATCACGAGTACCATATCAAGATACGGAAGTAAATCAAATACAGCATTCGCAGAGGTTGAAGGTTTAATAGCAATTGCAGGTCTAATGCCAAAATCTTTTATGGCATTAATCGTTTCAATAGCATTACTTTCACTTTCAATGTGGAAAGATATTATATCCGCACCTGCCTCTGCAAAACGCTTTATATATTTTGCAGGGTTATTTATCATAAGATGAACATCTAAAGTAATATCAGTTGCTTTTCTCACCTGTTCTAGTATAGGCAGACCAAATGTTATGTTATTAACAAAAATACCGTCCATAACATCGAAATGTAGCATATCTATACCATTTTTTTCCAACTTTAATATCTCGCTGCCAAGATTGAGCATATTAGCGCTCAAAACAGACGCCGAAACATAGTTTTTCAATTTATCACTTCTTCCAATACGTTCGCCCGCAACAGCAAGCGATAACTATCTTTCAAAATCCATACATTACTATTATATAATATTTATTGCATAACGTCAATACGCATTAATAATTTTTTCTATAAAATTTGCAGAAATTTACATATCGCAGATATAGTTATTTCAGAAAGAAAAATGAAAACAATCTTTATAAAGTACATGCTACGCCTCATATTATATATTAGTTAATTATCTGGAGGCTAACTATGTTTATACAAATACTCAGAAATCTATTTTTCTTTTCCCTGCATATCGACAATTCTTTAGTATTTCCAAAACCGCTTTCTAAAAAGGAAGAAGCCGAATGTTTCAGTAATATGTCAAATGGAAATAAAACAGCAAGGAATAAACTGATAGAGCATAACCTACGTCTTGTTGCACATATCGTAAAAAAGTACGCGTCAAGCTCAGAAGAACAAGATGAACTTATTTCAATTGGTACAATAGGACTAATCAAAGCAGTTTCTTCCTTTAAATACGATAAAGGAACGAAATTCGCAACATACGCAAGCAGATGTATAGAAAATGAGATTCTTATGAATTTTCGTTCCAATAAAAAAACTTCTGGAGACACCTATATAAATGACCCAGTTGAGATTGACAAAGATGGCAATGCTCTTACACTTATGGATCTTATCGACGACGGCGTCGATATACATGAACAAGTTGATATACTTATACGTTCTAAACAACTTTATATTTTTTTGAAAAAATGTCTCGACCCTCGTGAATATGATATTATTGTTTACAGATATGGACTTTATGGCTCGTCTCCTCACACCCAGAATGAAACCGCTAAAAAGCTTAATATTTCGCGTTCATATGTTTCTAGGATTGAAAAAAAGGCAATAAGTAAATTAAAAGTGATGTTTGACAAAAATATAATCTGACTATTAATTAAACACATTAATTATATTTAATAACCCTAGAAGATTTATTCCGTTTATATAATTATAGTCCTTTAAAAATGCATTTATAATGAATAGCATAATTAAAGTAAAAAAACTCACATCTATTTCATATTACTTTAAAAGGTCAGAATTAATGTATAGAACTATTTATTAGCTATTGTACTAACAGAAACAAATTTTATTTAATACAGTTTAAATAGTTATGATTGATAAAACAATATCATTTCACCCCGCAAAGCTTTAATTTGACCGTGATAAAGCGTTCAGATCTCACTAAATAATTGTTTATAAATTATCAAAAACATTAATTTTTCTTACAAATAGCATTAGAAAAATATTCACATTAATTTTCTGTTTTCATTGTACAATTTGCATGGTGACAACACATTAAAAATATGCTATAATAATTCTTGCAGATTTTCTTCGGAGGTGTCTTTATTGGAATTTAAAGTCAACTGCGGCATATGGGGGACAATGTTTGGAGTCCCAGGTATCGTTGCTGATAATTTTCTTAAACTCGCTACAGGTGGACAAATAAAGGTGCTTCTTTTTCTTCTCAGATATTCTGGTAAAATGTGTTCTCTTGACGAGATTTCTTCAAATACAGGAGTTCAACCTGATCAGGTTGAAGAAGCTATATTGTTCTGGCAGCAGGCAAATGTGCTTACTCCGCAAAATATTCCAGAAATAACGACTGCTAGAACTATTATGCAGCAGCCTCTCACAACTGAAAACAAGGCTATCTCCCAACCAAATAATCAAGAACAGATTCCTGACAATAAGACTAATTATAGTGGTTCTGAAATTGCTGAGATCATGAAAGATTCACGGGATATTCGTGAACTTTTCAAGATAGTGGAAGGTATACTCGGCACTCTGAAAAATGGCCAGATGAATTCGATTATATGGATGTATGATCATCTCGGACTAAAAAAGGAAGTCATCATTACTCTTATCACTTACTGTAGTTCTATTGAAAAGACTAACACTGCGTATATTGAGAAGATTGCTGCAGACTGGGCAGAGAATGATATTAATTCTATGTCAGCGGCACAGGATGAGATACAACGTCTAACTTCTTCTCGAGACTATGCTGCCAGTATCATGAAGCTTTTTGAAATGACACGACGACCTACCTCAAAGCAGTTTTTATTCATACAACAATGGAAAAATGCAGGATATGAACTTGAAATTATTCATTATGCCTATGAAAAAACGTTAGAACAGATAAACAAGCTAAGTTTTGACTACATAAACAAAATACTCATCTCTTGGAACGAAAGCGGATTCAAAACAGTACAGGATGTAAAAAACGCAGAAAGCAATTTTAGAAAGAATAAGAAAGATAAAAATTCTCAGAATAACGAAATTGATCCAGAGATTGAAAAATATAAATCTGTTATTAATAAATTTCTTTATTAAGGAGTGTAAAAATGGACAGCGAAATATTCGACAAAGCACAGGCAATACTTACTAATCGCCGCATGAAAGCTGTCAGCGAAAATACAGAACGAATACAAGAAGTTAACAATAAAATACCACAGATACGCGAAATTAATGAAGTTCTTTTCAATACAGGAAAGGAACTAATTTCCATTATTTCGAACGGAAAAGGCACTGATATAAGTAATAAAATCGAGCAGCTAAAACAGTATAACCTCGGAGCTCAGTCAATGTGCAAAAAAATATTAGTGGATCATGGTTATCCAGAAGACTATCTCGATATACGTTATAATTGTCCAAAATGCAACGATACAGGTTATAATGGTAGCAATTTTTGTGAATGCTTCAATTCATTATGTGGTAAACTAGCAGCAGAAAAGCTAAACACTCGCTCTCAGTTAAAACCTTCTAGTTTTGACAGTTTTTCGCTTTCATTTTATTCTGGCGACAATTATATAAAAATGAAAAATATTTTTGAGTATGTTAGGCAGTACGCTGCAACTTTTACAACTAACTCAAAAAGTATACTCATGTTCGGTCAAACTGGACTTGGAAAAACGCATCTTTCACTTGCAATAGCGAATGTTGTTCTTCAAAAGGGATACAGCGTGATATATGATTCTGCAATAAATATACTGAGAAATATCGAAAAAGAGCATTTTAGTTACGAACATTCCTCAGAAATGATAGACCTTGTTATGAATACCGATCTACTTATTCTCGACGATATAGGAACAGAATATGAATCGAGTTTTTATAATGCAACGGTTTACAACATCATAAATACAAGGCTTAACTGCGGAAAACCTACTATCATAAGCACAAATCTTGATTTTGAGGGTATTGCCCGCAGATATGATAAGAGAGTAATGTCAAGAATAATATCTATGTATTCATGTCTTGAATTTAAAGGTGAAGACGTACGTATGCAAAAAAGAGAACAAAATTAATAAACATTCCCCGGCAGAGTCGGGGTTTTCTAATTACAATAAAAGGCTGCCTTTTTAGGCAGCCTCAGTCTGTCGAAAAAGTCCAGTGAAAAAGCTGGACTTTTTTTGATGAAATGTGGTAAAATAGGAGAGAAAGGAGCTGAGTGATAATGCTGAGAGAAAACAAGATAGAACGAGAACAAATGGAAATGGTGT
>JAEEGL015576198.1_pt1 | contig 60175 bp, 96 predicted proteins | sample 9134231 | NCBI WGS metagenome assembly JAEEGL01 (sample SAMN16246548, study PRJNA631951) | gut metagenome | biome: gut microbiome; feature: rumen; material: fiber-attached | host: Bos | place: Iran: Karaj | collected 2018-10
ATAACACTTAAGGCAAAGTTAGTATTTTCTGCCAACAGGCAAAATGATTTAACAAAAAAATGGAAGGAACAAATATAAACGCTTAATAAGCAGGAGATTCCATTCATTAATAGTTTGAGGTTTCAAAAAAATGATTTAATTACATCTTTATGATTATAAAAGAAACACTTACATACGAATCACCGGACTGCCGGATTGTGCTCATTCAGCCCGGAAGAATACTTGATGGAAGCCGCCCGCAGGCTTCTACCAAAGACATCAGCTATGAAGACATTTAAGTCCATTCCGCTGGTCTTTCTCGTATTCCTTGCGTGTCAGCGCCAGGATGCCCCTCAGACGCGCACCATTATATCCCCATACAATGATGAAAAGATCCTTATTCCAAAGGTCCCTGGTTCTTGAATATTTCGTTCTGGCTAGTACATAAACACATATTTGATAAACAAAAACTTTATGAAGCGAGTATTTACCAAATTGACCGTGCTGCTCCTGGCTGGAGCCGCACTGCTGTTTACCGGATGTTCCAAAGATAACACGGAGAAGCCTGCCGTCACGCCATCCGGGGAGTATGTCACCAAGGCTGAATTCGAGGCAATGAAGAGCTCTTATGAGAAGGACATTCAGAACTTGGGCAAAGCCATATCTGATCTGGAGACTGTCCTTAATGGTAGAATTGCCGCTCTAGACTTAAGGGTCGCCAATTTAGAGAGTGCAGTATCTAAAAAGTAGGCCAAGCTGAGCGAGCTGCAGGGAACCTGCAACTCTAAATGAAAACCCCCGCCAGACTGCTGTCTAGCGGGGGTTTTGAAGTGACTCCTACAGGATACGAGAAGATTTTGAGGCAAATACAATGATACACAATGAATTAGGGTCTCTGCTATGGTTCGTTTGTCAGTAAAAATGTTCATTATTTTTCCGGTGGCCGGAAGGATTTTGAACAAAAACCAATCCATTGTGTATAAAACGATTATCAGTTTGAACTGCGGTATGGTCACGGTTCGTTACGGAAGGTGAATAATCCATGATGGATTACCGGATTTTTAATAAAAACCCCGGGAGCGCAATACTCCCGGGGAACCCAATCAAAAATCACATTCACCATGAAGTGTGATAGCGACCACGGGAACGGTCAGGCTCCCGTAGCCAAGTTTCAAGACAAACCCTTCGTATTTGGATTCATCATGTCGGAGTGCTGGAAGTACACTTCCGCGCAACCCATAAGATAGTCGGCGAACTTGTTTGCGTTGCCGAAGCCTTTCAGTCCCTTCGCATGGGCGATGCAGTAGGCGCCGATAATGGATAGTCCGAAACCACTGATTTGGTCGGCACCAAGCAGAGTGATGATACTGCCTGCAAGCGCCTGTTCGTTTCCGCGAGTGATGATGCTTATCTCCCCGTTCTTCTGAATGGCAGCTATTCCGGTGCAGTTCTCGCCTTCTACGACCGATTTGATAGCGTTGATGATTTCTTCCGAGTTCATATCGACTACATTAAAAAGTTCATGGCATCGGCTGGCAAGTCCACGTCACGGTTCGCGATGTACCGCATCGTGGTTGTCGTCTCCTTGTGTCCGGCAAGCCGAGCAATATCGAGGATGGGGACACGCAAGTCCGCGAGGATGGTGCAGAACGAAATTCTGGCCGAATGCGAGGACAGATACTTGTACTTCGGACCTGACAGTTCCTTTCCGGCCTTGAACACGGATACTTCGGAATCAATACCGGCCCGCTCAGCAAGGGTGCGGACTATCTCGTTGTAATACCCGATTGAAACGATTTCCTTTCCGTGTTTGTGAAGCCATTCCACTTTCTGCTTCGTTTCTTCGGAGCAAGGGATGGTGGACTGGATGCGGGTTTTCTTCGACACATAGTTGAGGAAGTATCCGCCGCCCTCGCGTGGTTGGAAGTTGGATGGGAGCAACTTCACGAGGTCGGAGTGCCGGAGCCCCGTCTTGCACGACACATAGAACCCGTCCCTGACGGTTCGTTCCGTATCGGAGTCCACATACGCTTCCCCGAACATTTCCACCTCCTCTGCGGTGAGATAGGTCTTCATCGGCAGTTCATTCTTACAGTTGAGGATGTCCCTCCAGTTCTTCGGGAGGTTCGGCAGTTCGTCTTCGAACTTTCCAAGGAATGATTTGAGCACGGCGAAGAGTGTGTGTGCCGACGATGCGGCCATGGTTTCCTTGACATAGGTAGCAAAACGCGATAGGTGCCACTTGTCAAGGTCTTCCCACGAGTTGATGCTGCATGCTGCAAGGCGCTTCTTGAGTCCAGGCAGTTGCTTGGGCGAAATACCTTCGTCCAAGGCTTGTTTGAATTGTATCATGACGTGATTTGTTGATTGGTTAAACATGGCGACGGGCCGGAGTGTTAACCCCGACCCGCCATGTGATTACTGGTTTATCCGGTCCCTTTCCAGCTTTCGGATTTCTACCATTTCTTCGTGGATTCTCAACCGCTCCTTGTTCAGTTGCTTTTCCTTTTCGAGCAGTTCCATCCGCTTGTTGATGGATTCGAGCTCCTTATTGTTCTGGGTGTTTTGATATGCTTCCTCAATACCCTTGTTCACCTGCTTCCCATGCAGTTTGGCGGAGACAAGGAACAATCCAAAAAGGATAGGCAATGGCCATTCGTAGAGGAAGAAGAACCAATCCGGCGTCTTCACCGGCGGAACAAACACCAAAAATACTATGGCCAACACGAGCAGAAGCAAGATGCAACCGGCACAGGATGCGGCAAACACTGCCCAGAAACTATACTTGGAGAAGAATTCCCTGATTGACATGTTCGGCTATATATTAAGCGACTTGTCTTCAATGGTAGCTTTCAGGAGGCTCCTTTTCCAGTATTCCTTGATGAAGAGTTCCTTGGCCTTCTCCTTCGCTTCTGCCGGAGTGTCTGCTTTAACGTTGAAGAACGTCTCCTGCTCACCATAGGATTCGACATAGACGGTGAACAAATACTTTTTTCTTGCCATAACAGTTGATTTTTACAAAGATAGCGACTATTCCGCAAAAATGCGAATCCAATAATCTTCGGAAGTGAAGTGGTTCTTTAATGTCTGATTGAACTCTTCCTCGAATTCCTCCGGCGTATAAACGCCCATTCGGTTGTCTTCGACGTCGTGCGTCTCCGCATACCGGTCAATCTCTTGCGACAGTTCCACTGCCACATCCATACGGTTCATTTGCGAAAGGCCATTGTAACCTTCCAGTTCATCCGGGAGCAAGTCCCAGCGTCCTACATAGATTTTCATAATGAGTGATTTTAATTGATGATTGGTGCCCTACGGTTCGTATCGGAAACCGTAAGACAAATGTTACACGCGCTTGTGGATTGCGCCCACATAACCGACTTCCGGTTTGCAGAAGATGCGGTCAAAATCCTTCTCGTCATAGACTTCCCCGTGCATGTAGATTCCGGCGAACCATACGCAGTTCTGCTTGTCAACGAGTTCTGTATAGTACACGATGTGGGTCGCCTCTGGAGGCAGCTTGTTCCAGTCCACCTTGACGGATTCCCGGGCTTTCTTGCGCCATTCGCGGACCTCCTCGACAGTTGCATTGCAGTCCAGGACGATGCGATAGAACCCGTTACTGTCATAGTCGTGGACCTGGATGTTGATTTCTTTCTCCATGGCTACGACAGTTTTGTGATGATGCGATTGAGGCGGTTGATTTCGACTTCCGCTTTCGGGATGTCGTCAAGGTCGCCAAACCTCTTGTCGTCCATGATACGGGAGCGGAGTGCGCCGATTTCCATCTGGCAGAGTTCTACCAATGTTTCAACGTCTTTGTGTGTCAGTTCGATTGTCATGGCGTTGTCAGTGTTTGTCGTTCCATTCTTCCATGGGGTCGCGTTTCGCGCCTATCCAAATTCTTCCCTTCTCGTCTCTCGCGGTTACACCAAGGTAATCCACCTTTGTGCTTGCGTCGAGCGTAAAGAGGCGTTTTTTCTCACCAGGCTCTCCGACTTGGATGATGGTGGCCATCTTGGTTTTGCGGCCACCCGGATAACCGGTGTAGAAGCAGTTGACTTGGCAAATGACACCTTCGTGCTTCACGAAGTGTCCTACCTTACAGTTTTTGATTTGTCTCATAATGTGATAATTGATTGGTAAATAGCGGTCAAAGGGGCGGAACCCGCCCCAACAACCAATCAAATGCAGCCCTCATTGGCCGCGATAAATACCTCGTGCGCATCCTGCGCATACCCTTCGAACTCCTTTCCCATCGGCTCGCTATGAGCAAGCAACTACGAGGCAATCTCCTTCATTTTCTTTTCCTCTGCATACATTGCATTCTTGATGCGGAAAAGCTGGCTGAAGGTAAGACCAGAGATAGAATAACGAACACCCTCACTGGTGGTTCGTTTGGTGACTTTCACTGCCATAGCTATTCCTCCTCCTCACTCATTTCGGCAATGCCATACCCAGTTTCATAGGTCATTTCATTGTCGAGTTCATCTTCATAGACTGCTGCCAGTTCGCGCAGAAATTCTGCAACATACTCATCGTCAACGGTGATTTCAATTCTTACTTGTGCCATAGTGCGTGATTTTTGATTGTTAGTTGGCGCCCCAGGTCGCGGTCAAGCGGCCTGAGACAATAGTGAAAATGCGGCCCTCGTCAGTCACAGAAACCGCGCCGTACAACCCCCTTACCTTTTACAACAACCCGATAAGCGAAACCGCAGGAATTACGGCCTTCTTTTACTGCTTCGGAAATAGATTTGCATTGTTGTGGGGTAAAGCAATAACCGTTGCGGGTGTTTACAATGAGTGTACATTCTTGTGCTTTCATAATGATTTCTGATTGGTTACTTGGCAGATACACGCCCGGCCAAGGGCGCGTACCCGAATTAGGCGAACACCTCCGACAATCTCGGCAGTCGATGAACGACTACCAAATCGTCATAGATGGTCCGCAGTTCAGAGAGCAGTTCTGCATACTCGCTCTGCGATGCGGGCTTGGTGCAGTTGCGGTAGAAGTCAAGGTCACACGGCCCATGCTGTCCGACGTGCTGATAGCTCGTAAGGTCACGGTTCGTTTTGTTCCAGCAGTAAGGGAACACGGCGATGATTTCGCCATAGAAGTCTTTCGTACAGACTTTTCTGAATACAACTTTTGTCATAGTGATATTTAATTGGTAATTGGCGACTTGCGTCCCGGTCAAAGGGCGCAAGCCAAAAGAGTTACTGCAAGGAGCGGTCAAGGAAACGGAAGGATGCGGCCTCCCCAAGATGGCTCGGAAGAACAATCGGATAACCATCCAAATCCGCAATCGTGCGAGCGATTTTCAGGATTCGCGTGTATGAGCGAGTTGACAGCCCGAGTTTCATCATCAGATTCTCTGTGAACTCGGCAATCGACCTGCCATCCGCAGTGTTGGTGCATACCGCGTTTGCAATCTCCGTAGCAGACAGTTCGTTGTTGAGCTTGCCTTGGCGCTTCATCTGAATCTCACGCGCCTTGTGCACCCTCGCGGCCACAACCTTGGCGGTGTCACCGGCAACCACGGAACTGTCGGATTCGGGCTGCGTCCAGACGTGGAGCATCACCTTGTCCATCACTGGTCCCTGCAAGTGGTTGAGGTACGCAGTCCTCTGCCCAACGGTGCAAGTGCATCTGTCACCGTCTCCATAGTAACCGCAAGGGCAAGGATTCGTGGTGAGCACAAGCAGAGGATTGGCCGGGTAAGTCACGGTTCGTTTCAGACGGGAAAGAACGACTTTCTTGTCCTCAAGCGGAACACGCAGATATTCCCATGCGGCCTTCGGCATTTCCGCACACTGGTCGATGCAGAGCACTCCGTTGTGCGCGAATGATACCTCACCGGGGAGACAACCTCCGGTTCCGCCAAACATCGCAGCGATACTGGCAGAAGGATGCGGAGCACGGAAGGGGCGCAACCCGGGAGCAATCCGTTTGCTTGCGGAGGAATAGATGCGCTGCACCTCCTTGCTCTCTTCCTCGCTCATCGGAGGGAGGATTTCGCGCAAGGCTTGCGCAAGCGCCATCTTTCCACTTCCGGGGACGCCCATGAGCAGTATCGGCAGATTGCCTGCCGCCGCTATCTCAAGCGCCCTTTTTGCGGTTGCATTCCCGCGAATTTCGTCCCAGAAATGCACCACCTCTTCATCCTTTGTTTGCAGATTGTCGCACTCATCCTGAGCGGTCCAGTCCGGAGCACCATCGTTGAGGATGTCAATGACCTCCTGCAAATCGTCGGCGCCATAGATTTTTAACGCATCGCCAAGTGCTCTCGCGGCAAGTTTCGCGGACTCCGTGGGCAAAATGCACGCTTTACCGGATTCCTTCGCGAGTTCTGCCGCCTGCATCCATCCGGGAATGTCCCGGAGACTTCCGTCAAGGCCAAGTTCGCCCGCGATGATGTATTTCTCGCGGTCCGGAAGGCTTTCCTGCTCGCTCGCAGAGATAATTCCGAGAGCGATGGGAAGGTCGAATCCGCATCCGCGCTTCACAAGTTCCGCAGGAGCAAGGTTGATAACAACTCGCTTTCCTGGAATGCGGTATCCGAGCGATTGCAGAGCCGTGACGGTTCGCAGCAGAGATTCCTTCACCGCCTCGTCCGCCAGTCCTACCAGGTGGATTCCGATGCCATTGGAGATTTCGGTTTCAACGGTTACGGGAACGGCCTCAACACCGTTCGTTTTGAAAGTGTGAATGTAAGTAAGCATAATGATTTTGATTGATTGGTTTGGAGGACGCGGCACCGGCCAAGGTGCCACGCCCGTATAAGTAAACCCACGCGGGTGCTTGCCGCTCGGCAAGGGATTCCCGCGCTCGGAATTTGGATTAGTAGTTAGAAATCACTACCTTTACCCGTCCGATTTTCAGAATGAGTTTCCACTTCATTTTTGAAAAAGGTTTACTTGTTCCCGGGAAACGCCCGGTGCGCAAGGCCGGGAGAGCGCCCCGGCCTTTTTCGTTAGCAAGCAAATCTGGCCTTGTAGACAGCCATCTTGTCACCTCCGTTGTCGTAGGCGGCACGCATACGTTGCGCCATCGCTTTCATTCCCTTGAAGTCAAGGCAATTTTTGACCTCATAGGAATAGCAGAGACAGTAGGGATGCTTGAAATCCCGTGCGTTCTTCAGGAGTGAGAAATAGTATCCAGTAAACTCCCGGACAGGCCCAAGGATTTCATTCAATTCCGCAACCCTGTCCCAGTTCGTTCTACGCTTACTCATCTTCCACCTCCTCCTTATCTCCGTCGATTGCATTGGCAGCGGCGTCGAAGAGCGCCCAGGAAAGTTTCTTCTCACGAGTGGCCATGGCGTGCTCTTCCTCCGTGTCGTCCACGAAGAAATCGTTCCACCACTTGTCCAGTTCCTCGTCAGAAATGGCATCCATCTGCTCCTTGATTTCGGGCAGACTCATGGCCCGCTCAATATCATCGTCGCAGGCACCGGAATGGTAACACGTTCCGATTAGTTCCTCATCCACGACAAAGCTGAGGACGAAGGAACTTCCAGTAGAAATTCTGTACTTCATGATATGTGATTTGATTGGTTGATAAAATAGAAGCCAGCCACTCGTCTCCGAATGACTGGCCAGGGTATTATAAAAAACTTTTAATTGGACGCCCGCTATCACAGCGGTCTATGAGCAATGCAAATATAGCACTTTTTCTTGGTTCCCATGGTCACTGTCAGATGGCCATGGGAAAATGTCAATTCCACTTGATGCGCGGCTTTCCCGTCTTGGTCATGTAGCCGACCGCAAATGGGAATGGATTGAGGCTCGTGGAGAATGAAACGCATTTCTTGCCGTTTATTTCATCCACGTTGCAGAACCAGACAAAATCGTCTGCGTCTTCAAGGGAATCGCAACTCCCTTCTTCCTCGTGCAAGATGCCCTGCATGGTGCGGTCTTGCATCCACCGGAAGACTTCTTTGTTGGATAATGATTTCATAGCGTGATTTGATTGGTGATTAGTGGCCGTGGGTGCGGTCATGCGCCCACAACCAAATTCTACACGAAGATTGGAAGGATGTTCACGCAAGCGTGGTTGCAACAGGCTCCATTAACACCGTCCCACAAGAAATAATGTTCATGGTTTTCCATGCCCATCACTCCGCCATACGCTTTCTTGAGGTCTTCCCACTCGTGTTCGCGAAAACTCTCTGCGTCCTCTCTGCTCTTGAACAGATTGCAGTTCGTTCTCACTTCGCAGACGGAATCGAGCCACACAACGACCTCGACGAGCCACTGCCGTTTGCGGATTGCTCCGAGTTTCAGGCACACATCACCAGGAGTGATATGCCCGGAATCCGAGGCTCGTTTACCAATGTAGTCGTCTATCTCCTCCATCTGCAAATCCGTGAGTTCGCACAGCTTCGGATACACCATTTCGATAGTCTCATCGTCACGGCAAAGCGCGTAGCCGTCATGGAACTCAAAAGTGAGAATATGTTCGTCTCCGTTGTCCTCGAAGATACCGGAATGCGTGAGAGAGAGGTCGAAAACTTCCTCGTCAAGAATCATTGGAATCACGGCCTTGCCGTTCACCCAACGAATCTCCTCCCCGTCCTTGTAGTATTCCTCCGGGAATTCCTGGCGGACGTTCAACATGAGGTTGCCACAACACAGTTCGCCACCTCCAACGATTTGGAGGCACTTGTCTGCAACGTCGCAAATGAGAACTTCCGCGTTCTCGTCAACTCCTTCAAGGAGTTTCTTCAATTCTTTGACTTTCATAATGCTTTGATTGATTGGTTGTTATGCGCCTTGCCTGCGGTTCATTGCAGACAAGACATGGTTAATTCTCCCTATCCCACCAGTCGGGATAGGTGCCGTTGATTTCGTTGAGTCCGTCGTACAAATGCACAATCAGCTCTTCAAGGACCTTGCGCGGTGCGCTCTGCAAATCGTCTTTCGCGAAGGTTGCGTCCACGACGTTGATGAGGTCTTGGATAGGGTTCATAGCACCTTCACCTCCCTCACTTGATACGGGGCATATTCATCATCCTTCGCTCCGCAGCGTTGGTTCTGAACGGCCTTCTCCGCGAAGGCTTTCTTCTCATCCTTGTAGGACACCCCAAGGAACAGTTCGTTTCCGTCCCTGGTTAAAATCAGTTCGTAAACTTTCATGGCGATAATTGATTGGTTTGGCGCCCAGTGCAGAGGTCGGTCTGCACCGGACAATGTTCAATACTCGAACGCGAAGGCAGTTCGCGCAGTTTGTCGCTCTTTTTGCGGAGCGCATCTTTGAGGTCGAATCGTCCGGCATATTCTGCAAGCGCAGATAGTTCGGCCAGTCCGTACACGCATTCCTCTGCGGTTACATATCCATACTGGTAATTCACGCGGTTATACCGGCGCATCCTCGAAATAATGTAGGCTTGTAGGTCCATAGCAAATAAATTTGATTGGTTTCGCTCCCCACGGTTCGTTTCAGGAGCCGTGGGAATGGTTCATTTCGCGGGGACCGCAATGAGGGCCGGAGAATCACGCGAGAAAAGGAGGCTCGTCCAACGCAGTCGTTTCACGCGGTAGGCGTGACCGCAGTCGATGGTCATTTGCGCATATTCACGCATCTGTTCAACCTCGTCCTTGCAGAACTGCACAAAACCCTCGTCAGTAGGGGTTCTCCCTTCTTCCTTGCAGGTTTCAACGTACACGTCCCACATTGGGTCCTCAACATCGTGGATGTTCATCGCGTGGTTGTGCCACACGATTTCCGGGTCGCTCCAGGAACCGTGATATACAAAGTAGAATCCACGGATTCCCATCCAGCGCGGCCAACGTTCTTTAGCTTTAATTTTCATACTCGTGATTGATTGGTTCGTGCTTTACGGCCTGATTTCCAGTCCGTAAAACAAAAGGTTACTCCGCGTCGTTCTCCCACTCGAAACTGTCGAGCCACAGACTCGACGCGATGCAAGTCAGGATACCCTCGGAAATCTGCTTGTGGCGTCCGCCCTGGAACCGTACAACGCGCCCGGAATTGAACGTCAGGAACTGGAAATTGTGTCTTGTCTGCCAATTTCCGGCGGTCTTCTGACCGATGTACAAACGTACCTCCGTTTCGTCCAGTTCGCGGGCGGTCTTGCGGAAATACTGCATCAGTTCCGGGTTCTTCTCGTTGATGGGCAAATCCATGCTCAAATCCAGGTCCTCGTGGATGTATCCGATTGTCAGCACCGTTCGTCCCTCGTTCGGGGAGCGGTGCGTATCCATCGAGTAGGAGAGCATGTCGTATTTGTGGTCGCCCACGTACTCACGGGATTTCTCCGTCATAGGCAGCAGTTGGAGCGCAGTCTGCACGTCGTGCTCATCCAGCGGTTTGAGCCAGTCGTCACCGGCTTTCCGCACGCTCGCTTGGAGTTTCCCCTTCTGCGTGCAGGATGCACCGATGATTCTGATTTCAATCCCGTGCGGAGCAAGCCGTTCGTTGTACTTGTTCTCAAGTTCTGCGAGGCGAATCTTCTCTTCGAATTCGGCCCTCATTTTAGTGATGTCGTTCATCGTTCGTGAAATTTGATTGGTTGATTGGGGCGCGGCGGTTCGTTCAGGAGCCACCGCACAGATTCAGAGAGAGCGCAAGTACATCCGCTTGCACCAGTCGTAGTTCGGACCGCTCAGGCTGCTCGTGCAGAAATCATATTCCCACTTGCTCCCGTTCCTCCGCAGTTCGAGCTGGAAACTCTGGAGCATGGACAAATCGCCCTCTCCTTTCGCGAGGTTCGTCGCAATCCACTCGCGTTCGGATTTGGATTTCCGTTTCCAGTGGAAATCCACAATCTGCTCCGCAAACTGGTATTTCCATTCCCACGGAACGCTCACCGTTTCGTGGTTGTAGTGCTCCCTTCCGGGTTCACCGTAGTGCACGAAATAATGATACTCCTTCTCGCGAGCGAAAAAGTCGTTCAACGGTTCGTACACGCGACGTTCACCGTGGCTTCCGCGCCTGGCTACGAAATCGAGCCATCCGCGCTGTGATTTGAATTTTCGTGTTCTCATAATAGTTCGTTGATTGGATTGATTCGCAACCGGAAATCCAGTCAAGGAAATCCGGTCTTTCTGACGGTTCGTCAGACGTTCGGGCAGTTCGCGGCAACCTTGTCGAAACGACCACGGTCGTACATCCACACCGCAACGTGCAGTTTGTCGTTGATGCAGCTCATGGAGCATCCGTTTGCCCGCAGTTTGTTGTTCGAATCAAGCATAGCCTGAATCGCGGTTCGTTTCGCACGGTTCGTTTCCTTGATTCGTGCAACCTGCTCGGGAAATACGCGCTCGATAACGCGGCATAAAATCTTTTTCATAATCGCAAATGTTTTAATTGAACTTATTGGTGCATAGGCAGATAATCAAACCTACCTACACAATCACTTTAACGCATCGCAAAACGCACCGGCAGAATGTTGGCCGGGGAAATCCGTTTCCCCATTTCCGCCAGGAAATTGCAACAGTACGCAGCACGCGCCCGTTCGTCCTCGAACTGGCGTGCGAACACGTTCATGACAAACTCGTAGTCGTTCGTCGGGAAATTCCTTCCGTCCTCGCTGCCCACCTTGCAGGCAACGTGGAGAATGTTCATCTTACACATGGTGATTCTTGATTAGGATTAAAAATTGGTAACGGAGAGCAGTTCGCACCACTCTCCGCCGTTAACGGTCGCTACTCGCGCTTTGTCCTGTTCCTGTTTTCCTCTCCGGGCAGCCGTATTCCAGGCTCCCTTGTGAATGTCTGTGACGCGGCTCCAAAATGAAGCCTCGCAAAGCATTCGCGACCGGGTTCAATCAATCATTCACTATTTACGCAGTGAAATCAGGCTGCTCGTTATCCCGCCCGTCACCGGAGAAATCCCCAAATGCGAGCGCGTCCGCCTTGTTCGTTCGTCACGTTCTGCCGTGCATCCGTTCGCCCCAGAGCTGCAAAAGCCCAGGCGTTCAGAAGCAGCACGGAAATTCGTTCACTGCGTGCCCGTACAAATCACGGGGCCGGATTGCAAACGCTCCGAAACGACAACAAAAATCCCGGCTCACAAAATCCCAAATGAATTTTGCAAGTCGTTCAATCCGTTCGTTCGTTCCGTTCGTTCGCTATGTCAATGAGCAACTGACGCCCTGAGCTGCTTCGCGCCCGCCCTGGGACTTACTCAAATTTTTCTTTGTGGGTTGTCGTGGAATCGGACCACAACAAAACAACCATGCAACCCAAAACAAAAGGACTGCAATTTCTTGCAGTCCCTTTGCAGTATGTAAGGCCGGAATTTATTCCGTAACGGTTGCGGCCTTGTAGATTTTTTCCAATTCCTTGATAAAAGCCGGAATTTCAGAAATAGCAATATTTGCCGGAACGTCAAATTTACGGACCTTGTGAAATTCTTCATTTAATGAGGTTGTAAGGCCGTCAATCATTTTTGCCGCAACCACGGCCGGACCAAAGACGGAAACGGCCTCATTATATGGTAACGTTTCGGAAAATGTTGCAACCGTTTCCGGACTTGTTACGGCTTTGAAATTGTTTTCCGTTTCCGTGGAAACGTTTCCTGACTGCAATTCCTTGATATATTGCATTTGAATGTTGATTTTTTCGTCTTTGGTAAGGTAACTACCTTTTTTAGACGTGGAAACCGTAACGGAAACCGGGATTTCTAAGGAATTTTCCTTGTAGAAATTCTTAACAACGTTAAGACGGGAATTCCCGTCAAGGCTTGTAAATGTTGCCTTTTGTGCCGTGGTTACGTAAACCGCGAAATCTTGAATTTTGCTCATAATGTTAATTATTAAAAGTTTTTAATATATCCAGGGATTGACTTTCAAGTCTTTCCCTATGCAAATATAACAATAATAATTGACAAAACAAACTTTTTACAACTTTTTTTGCACTTTTTTCGCCCTTGTAACTTATTGATAACCAACAAGTTATAAAAAAGTTGCGTATCTTATTAGTGTAATATTGAATTTGTAACTATTTAATAATCAATGAGTTATAAATGTCTATTTAGACAAATTCCAAATACCAAGACCACAACCACGACCGGAACACAACCGGAAACGATTTTATATAATTGATTGATTATCAAATAGTTATATCAATACCTTTGTAACGTGTTGAGTATCAACAAGTTACGAGAATTCCGGGCTTGTTTACCTTATTTTTGAGAAATCTTATATAAATAAGATTAACAACTTGTAAGTATTTGATAATCAACAAGTTACGGCCACCCCCCCCCGCGCATATATATGGAATGAACGCCCACCCCTTACACCGATTTTCTGAAAATTTTTTCGATTTTTCAGATTCCGGGACCGGTCCAGGTATCCCCAAAGGGGATAGCCTACATCAAACGCCCAAGAATAAAAAACCCAGAAACGGCCCAAAAATCGACGATAAGGCTCCCGGATGAGTAATTTATCATCCGATGGTGTAAAAGTGTCCCAGACGGCCCAGGAGTGGGCCTCTCGCCTTTTTATCTGAATATCCTTCTCCGGGCGGAGATTCCGCCACGGAGAGGAAGCATCTATGATATGAGGAATAACAACGAAGTGCTACGCGAGTAGCGCTTGCATACGCGCACGCATACGTGAGGCGGCTTTCTTTTTTAATTTTCTTTCTCCAGATGTATTATACAGATGTAGTATCCAGATGATATATATGATTTGCCGATTTGAGCACATCGATTTGCTTAATTGAGCATATCGATTTGCAGAATTCTGCAAATCGTTTTGCTGAAATCAGCAAATCGAGCAGAATGCGTTCTATGGCCGTTTTTTGGGATTTGGGTGGTTTGGTTCATGTGGTGTTGAGAGCGTGGAGAATGTGGTGGTTGTGACACGAAAAACCCCTCGCGTTTGTGCAAGGGGTCTTACGTGAAGAGTGTGGTGGTGGTCAGTCTTTCGCGGTTTGCTCGACTGCTTCGTGGAATTCGCGTTCCTCCTGGAGAATCTTGTCGTCTGCTTCCTTGTCGTCCGTGGGCTGGGGTTTCCCGTAGTATTCGGGGTGCGCCTCGGTCTGGGCGTTGATGAGCTCGGCGTGCTTGGCGAAGAACGCGGGGTCGGGGACGACGCAGAGCTGGGAGAAGGTGGAGGCGGCGTAGGTGCGGAGCCAGTTGTCGTGCTTCTCCTTCACGGCCATGGCGACGAGCATCCCGACGGAGGTGTCGAGCGATACTCTCCAGGAGACGATTCCGGAGAGTGCCATGACCTTGATGAAGTTGTTCTCCTCGTGGAAGATGAAGTTTGCGACGCGGTAGTCGCCCCTCTGGAGGACTACCTTTCCTTTCTTGTTGGTTTTCATTTCTTGGAGGATTTTTTGATGGTTTGCTTGAGGGCTTTTTCGACGGACTTCTCGACGGTTTTCTGGATTTGCTCTTTGGATGGCGCCGGTGCTTTCTCGGGGGTCTTCTCACCGATTTGATTCTCGATGAGCTCGATGAGGGCCTTGATTTCACTGGCGTTAAGGGCGTCGATGCGCCCGTAGCGGTCTGCGATGGCGATGCCGTCGCGGTTGTCGCGGAGGTCGATGAGGAGCTGGCGGCACTGTTCCGTAGTCCTCGGGATGAAATTAACAAGTTGTGACATAATGTGTTATGATGTTTAGTTGAACTTACTCTTTAGGTGTTTCTGCCTTCTGGCGCTTCTTGGTGCGGCGCTTTGGTGGTCTTCCTATCTTCTTCCCGTACTTGCTGTATCCCGGTTTTGGGGCATCTGTGGGGTCCTCTGCCGGTGGCTCAGGCTCTGGTGCGGTGGGTTTCTCCGGCTCGGTGATTACGTGGTTGCCCCGGAACGGGCAGGTGTCGCATTCTGGGCGCGGGAGGTAGAAGTGGATGGTGGTATCCTCCTCGTTGGCTCCCTGGCGTCGCTTGAGTTTGTCGTACTTGTCGAGGAGGTCAACACGCTTGGGGTCTTCGGGCTTGAGTTTGGTGATGGTGCTCCACATGGCGGAGAGGATTTCCTCGTCCGTCGCGGGCTCGTCGAGCGGGCCTTCCCAGAGCTTGCGTTCACTGCTCGTCCCGTCCGCCCTGGGCCTTCCGCGATTGGAGCCGGTGCTTCCCGGGGTGGGATGGAGTTTCTGATATTCGTCAAGGACGGCACCGTTGCGGAGCTGCTTCACGCGCTTCTTGTAGATGGCGTCGAAGTCCTCGTTGGCGGTGAAGTTGACCGCCGCGTGCTGGGCGTCGAGTTTCGTGTCGGATTCCTGCACCAATCCGACGGCGAGCATGGCATCGGTCGGGTCCCAGCCCCAAGCCATCAGCTCTGCTACCGCGAGTTGCCGGGGCTCAAGTTTCTCATCCTTGGCCCGGCCTTTTCTTTTTGCTGAAAAATCTATCATAGGTCGTCAGTGTAAACTACGTAACAGCAGCAGTGGGCGTGGTACGGAGGAAGCCCGGAGGTGTCCTTCGCGTCGTGCGGGAAACTGCACTGGAAGTCGCAGATTTCACAAGGGTACGAGGACCCACGGAAGACGAAGTAATAGCGTTTTCCTCCGTTTAGCCTCGCCCAGTTCTGCATCCATCCCTTCGCGACGATGGTGGTGAGGAGCAGGGCGATGGCGGCTCTGGAGGCGATGGCCTTCCCCTTCCCGTAGTGTGGGATGTTGTCGAGGCGCACCGCGTTGCCCTCTCCCATGTGTGCCTTTATCCACGGGTTGTCGTAGGGATGTTCGAGGTATTCCTTGACGGATGATTCGATGGCCTTGGTGTCCTTGACCCCTTCAAGCCCGGCGGCGGCGATGGTGGCTTCGAGTTCGTACCCCCAGCGGGAGACGTACTCGGCGAGCCTCTGCTTGAACGTCTTGCCGTGGTCCTCCTCCGTGAGTATGGGCGCGACGAAGTTGTTGTCCTCTTCGTCCTCAAAGGTGTCGAGCTCTTCGATGCGCTCGTAGAGCACTTCGCGGAGCATCGAGAGGATGGCGCGGACCTCTCTCTGGAGGTTCGGGTCTGCGGAGAAGCGGAAGGACTCGGGAGGGATGTTGTACCGGCGTGAAATCTCCACGATGCGCCTTGCGGCGGAGAGGAGAGCCGTATCGAGCGAGGACACGGCCATCCTCTCTGCTTTCAGGCGGAGGAGAAGGTAATCCTTTGCGCGGTTGATTTCGTCCTGTGTGGGCATCACTCTTCTCCGGTGGTGGTGTTGCTAAACCTCTGCTTCTCGTATTCCGCGAGAAGGTCCATGCGCTCCTCTTCCTTCGCTTCCGCCTCAAGGCGCTCGCGCTCGGTGGAGACGGCGTAGAACCAGGCGCGTTCGGAGGCGGTGCGCTTGGAGATAAACCCGTTCTGCACGCCGATGGCGAGGTCGGCCATGATGGTGGATTCGGAGACGTGGATGTAGGGTTTAATCCAGGGGCGGAGAGGGAGGTTCACGAACTCAAGGGACTTTTCCTTCTCGACGCCGTATCCGTAGGCGTAGAGGTACACGATGTCGTTGAGCGAGGGTGTGAACGCCTCTGCGTCATTCATGCCCTTCTCGACTGCCGGGGAGTAGAGAATCTTCAGGGCCGCAGCCGGGAGGTCTCCGCTTTTGAGTTCGGGAGGGGTGACGATGAAGCTCTGCTCGAAGATGCGCTCGTGGAGGTCGGAGAGTTCCTTCATGAACGAGTCGCTGGCGGACTGACCGGCGAGGTATCCGGCCTTGTCGTCGGGACCCATGGTGATGGTCTTGATGGTGCCGTTCATGTCGTGGTTGGCCTCCACGTTGTCGCCCTGGAGATACAGGATTGGCTCACCGAACGCCTTGTTGTTGTGGGCCATCTGCGAGAACGCGATTTCGTACTCGTCGATGGAGTCTTGGGAAGGGGCCCAGCAGGGTCCGTCCTCGTTGCGGTAGTAGGATACCGGGACGCGGTTGAATCCGTGCGGAACTGCGCCCATTGTGGGGTCGTCGTACACATACCCGTCGAGCGAATAGGTGTCGGCGCCTCTCCCGAAGGTGAGGGTGATTGGCTTGTCGCTCGCTTCGGTGGCCTTGTGGAGCCGGTAGAGGTATGTCTTGTCCCAGACCTCAAGCCGGTCGATGGTCTTCCCGTCCGCCGTGTATTCCTTGTAGGAACGTGCAAACACGGAGAGCTTGCCATCCTTTCCATAGTGCGGATAGAGGATGTCGCCTTTGAGGAACGAGAGCACTTCCCATCCGAATTTACCGTTGTAGAGATAAGCGACGAATGCGGCGTCTCCGGTGATTTTGACGCTCTTGGCGAACTCGTAGAAGGCGTGCTCCATGTCCTTTTCGTGCCATCCGTCGTAGAAGTCGCGGACGTTCTTCGCCATCTTCTCGTCCTCCGTCTTGGTGTTCAGGTCGAACTGGATGTCGTTGCCGCAGAGGTGCACGAGCTGCTTGGTGGTGATGATTTGCTGGTAGGCGAATGAGAAGCGGGGAACCTTCTCGACGTAGGTGTTGAGAACGGTTTTACCCGTGTCGTTACCTTCCGCGTCAAGTATGGGTTCCTCGATTTGGCGCCAGATGTCCGGGTAGAACATCGGGTCCTGGATGTTATGGGAGGACGGGTAATACTGCCGGATGAAATCGTCCTGGATTCTGTCTTTTGTGGCCAAGGTTGTCCCGGGAGCTGACGGCAGAACAGTCTTCCACGGCCTCTTGGAAAGTAAGGTTCTCATATAAATCTGATTGATGTTGCTTTACGGTATTGTGGTATTCCTTTCGGACGTGCGTGCATGTTCTTTCCTATTTCGAAGAGGAACCGCATGAGAAGCGCTTCGATGTAGTCCGGAGAGTGCCCGACGAGTGCTTTCATGGTCTTTTTCTTGATGAGTGAGAAGCCTTTGTCGGAAGAGTCGTCTTCCGGACGGATGGCCCTGCGCTCTTTTAGGAGGATTTGGCGGAGCGGTACGTTGGTGAAACCCTTCCCGGAGAACCGCATGGTGAGGAGCCTGGGTTCGATGCTCAGCTCAACGTCCAGAATCTTGTGGGCGAAGAGGTATGCGCACTGGCTCTTGAGGTCGCGGTACATACCCTTGAACTTCGGTTCGACACCTGCGGTGTTGTTGAACGGCTTGGCGTGAGGGAAGAATCCTTTGAACGCCTGTCCGAGTCCGTTGAGGTCATAGACGAAGTTCTCTTCCAGTACGCCCCATTCCTGGAGTTTTGCCTTGACGTTCCGGATGGTAGTCTTCGAGTCGTACCGGCACACGTACAGGTCCTTGATGTGAAATCCTTCCCATAGCCACATGACGAGTGAGTCTCCACCTTCGAATGCGATGTCGCAAGAAGCGTAGCGTTTTCCGCCTTCAATCTTCGGGTTCTCGAAGAACCGCTCCATGTCGAGGAGCTTTATCATGTCCTCACCGGCGGACTTGAAGTTCCAGTTTCCTTCGAGGTCGCGTGAGCGCTGCTCGTCGGATTGCTGGGCGAGGTTGGCGAGGTAGTTCGGGTCGGAGAGCATCAGTTTCAAGTTCTCTTCCAACCCGGCGCGGACGAAGGTGACGGACTTGACGAACATCCGCTTCTTGTCGTACCCGAGCTCCGCGTATTTCTCGTTCCAGAGGGCGTCGATGATGTCCTTGCACTGCGCGTACACCTCTTCCGGTGTGTCGCCCCAGTAGATAGTGTCCGGTGAGTCGCCGTCCATGAAGCAGTAGCGGATTTTGCAGTCGCGCTCCGGAAGCGGGTATCCGTCGGGGCCTATCCACCAGTCGATGAACTTGCGCACCCAGGAGTCCGGGTCGGGATTGCATGTGCCCCAGATGCGGTTGTGCAGTCCCATGCCGTTTCGGTTACAGGTAACGAGGTATTTGAACTTCTCGTATGGGATGTGGGTGATTTCGTCGATGCCGATGTAGTTGTACTGTTTGCCTTGGAAGCGCTTCTTGAAGTCTTCGAGGTTGTCTCCGTAATAGGAGAAGCGGAGTTTTCCACCGTTGGTGAAGTTCCAGGTGCGGTCGTCGCGTGAGCGGTTGAAGTTCCCGTACTGGGAATACATCATCGTGGAGTAGTCGATAACTTGGGTAAGGTCGTCCCTCTCGTTTCGGACGATGAGTCCGGAGAAGGCGGGCTCGTTGATGTCCTTGAGCCCTTCCATGACGAGGGACCACGATTTACTGCCGCCTCGGGAGCCTCCGCCGATGATGATGTCCGCGTACTGCGCAAGCATACGTTCCTGCGCCCCCGCCTGAGCAATGATTCGGTTGGGGTTGATGATGTCCTTATCCTTGTCCCGGAGCGCTTGAACCGATGCGTAAGATAAGACGGGTATGTCCTTGGAGAACACCACGGTACGAAAGGCCAAACAATTTTTGCAAAAATATCAAAAAATCTGCAACTTTTGTTGTTGTTTGTTGGAAATTTTGTATTTTTGCACCGAGTATAGAAAGGCTTATGACGTTCGAGTCGGTAGTAGTCGCGAGTAACGGACGTGAGAAAAACTTCGTAAACTGTCCGAATTGTGAGCAGAAACTGCTCAATGTCGCGTCACTGAAAGGCGAGACGGAGGTGGTTGTGAAATGCCGCCGTTGCCACAATTTCGTCAAGATTCGTTTGGTTCCCTGATATACTCGAAGAGCGAAAAAGCCTTTAGAGCTGTGTTCATGACTCTGTGTCATGGGTGCGGCTCTAATTTGTTTATACTCAAACCATTAGTTCTTTTACAACATGAAAGCAAAACTTTTAGCAGCCCTCAAAACCAAGTATTCCAATTTGGGGTTGAGTGACAAGGCGTTTGACGGGGTGGCCGCACTGCTCGTAAAAACCGTCACCAAGGAGGAGGAAATCGAGACTGCCGTAGCCGGTAGTGAGGTTGAGGCCCTTTTGAAGTCCATCCAGAGTTCCGTCGATACCGAGCGCACCAAGGCGACGAAGGCCATCAAGGACCTGGATGATTACAAGAAAGCTCATCCCGAAGACGGCGGCGGAGGCGAGAACCCCGAACTGAAACAGTTGAAGGAAGACCTCGCCGCGCAGAAGACGGCGTTCGAAACCCTCCAGGCCGATTACAACAGCCAAATCAAGCAGGGTAAGTATAACGCACTGCGGGAATCGGTGAAAGGAAAGGCCGACGAACTCAAGGTGTCCAACGTCCCGATTTGGAACGACGTGGTGGCCGGTGTCGCTGTTGACGACAACACGACCGCCGAAACGCTCCTCGCATCGGTGAAGACCGCCTACGAAGCCAAGTTGAAGGCTTACATCGGTGACGGTGCCGCTCCCTATCGTGGGGATGGTTCTCCGAAGCCCGCCGAGGTGAACGCCGAAGACCGGGCAAAGAAGGCGAGGGAGGATGCCAAGCGAGCTCGTGAAGCGTGACATCATTCATAAACGAAAACCATTATGTACGAACACTTCAACAACGCTTATTCGCGCCACTCCGACAACTTCGGTGGTGCGAATCCGTTCCTCTGCCATCCCGATGAGGTGAAGTACCGTCAGTACGGTGCTCTCATTCAGGACGAACTGGCAGAGAAGGAGCTTGTACATGCCGGTACTCCCGTCGAAGTCAACCTCAAGGCCCACACCGCGAAGCTGATGAAGATTTGGGAAGTGCTCGGGGTGAAGACCAACACGTCCGACGCGACCAAGAAGGACATCACCCTGGGTGCAAGCTGGCTTGCCCCCAAGCTCGTTGCTACCGACATTGTGATGGTGGTTCCCGCCAACATCAACGGTGACGGTAAGGGTGTTGTCGCCGGTACTGTTACCGACAATAGCGACGGCACTGTGACCATCACCGTGGCCGCTTCCGCCATTGACGCAGTTGCCGTTGGCGACTTCCTCTCCATCGCATCCGCTGCCAAGGCACCCAAGCCCGCCGGATACTACGACGCCGAGTCCACTGACGAAGGTGCCCTGAAGGTTGTTGCCTCCGGAGCTACCACCGGTCAGATTAACATCGACGACGTTACCCCTTATCAGGGCTCCAAGACTCTCGCCGCCGATGATTATGTCATCTGGCAGGACGCCGAGGCCGGTGCCACTCTCGCCGTGAAGGGTAACATCGTCATGACCCGTGACCTGCGTGCCGGTAACGCCCAGAACTTCGTTGACGTCGCCCGTGGTGAGGTTTACTGCTACGTGAACACCTGCAACGGTATTCCCGCCGCAGTTATCGCCGCCGCCCGCGAAATCGGCCAGTTCATCGAGCCGGAGTATTTCGCAGAAGTAACCGCTTAATCAGAGGAGGATTGAATTATGCCTGAGAAACTCATTTCCGGTCTGTATTCGACCGATTTTTACCGGCTCCTTGAGCCCGGTATTCTGGCTCGCGGTTACAAGTCTCTCGAAGACTGGATTGCCGAGCAGCCGAACTACTGGTTCGACGAGGAGGAGTGGAAGTCCATTTACACTCTCGCTCCTTTCGAGAACGCCGCCCGCACCTTCGACCAGAAGATTGGCGAGCGCAGCGTTCCCATCATGGCCACCTACCTCTCCGACGAGGCGGAAGGTCCGCTGCTCCCTACCGACGGCTTCTCCAAGAAGACCGGCGAAATCCCTCGTATGGGACGCGGCGTAGCCTATGACATCGATTCCTACGAGAAGATGCAGATGCTCTCTCGCCAGGGTATCAATGTCAACGACTCCTTCTACGACAAGTTCGTGGTGGACACCATCAAGCTCTTCCAGAGCATCCACAGTCAGCGTACCTTCACCGGCTTCCAGGTGGAGTCCAAGGGTTCCTACGTGACCACGCAGGCCACAAGCAGCGGCGGCATCGTCGGTTTCGAGATTAACCTGAACCCCATCGCGGAGAACCGCAAGAAGTGCGGCGGCTTCTGGCTCGGCGAGTACAAGCATGGCACCAAGTACGCTTGGAGCAATGCCAACGCGAAGCCCCTCGGCGACCTGGAGGATATGTACAACTACGGTTGGCGCATGCGCATCATCCCTCGCGACCCTGCCGCGAGCGTGTTCCGTATGAGCGCTACCGAGTGGGAAGTCCTCAAGGCCCACGCCGACACCAAGGCCCGCGTTGCCTTCTGGAAGTACGGCCCCGTCAACCCCGATTACCTCGCCCAGTATGTCGTGACCGATGCCGACCTCAACGGTTACATCGCGTCTCTGACCATGCCGAAGGTGGAGGTTGTCTCCTACTACGGTTTCGGTACTCTCATCAACCCCAAGACGAAGAAGTTCGAGACCGTCGAGACCGAGGCTTTCGATGCCAACACCGTCGTGCTCCGTCCCGCCGGCAAGTTCGGTGAAATCCAGTGGAAGCGTGCCAACAACATGCTCGCCACCGCAGATTCCCCGATTATGCACTCCGAGGGTGGCGCCATCGCCATCAGCCAGGACAAGGGCAAGAAGGGACTCGTCTTCCAGATTGAGTCCATCTGCGTGCCGGTGCCGAAGGCCATCCAGACTGTGCTGTATCTCTCCACCAACGAGGCGGCATCGTAGAAACCACTTTGATTGAACCGGGTTATGGCAAAACTGGCAAAAGACTTCCTGAGAGACCTTACGGCGTTTGACATCACGGACGGCGCCATCGAGAATGTCCTTATCGATGCGGGCATTCCCGAAGACGCTACCTGGGAAGAGCTTACCGTCAGGCAGAAGGACCTCGGCAAAGCCTACACCTACCTCTGGTGTGCGTCCACACCTTCCATCACGGGCTCCGTGGAGGATTCGGACAGTGGATGGACCCACCGGGAGGGCGGCAAGCAGAGTTCCGCTTACGACAAGCGCCTCATGCGCCAGATGGGTCTCGACCTCCTTGCCAAGTATGGTCTTAACTCGGCGAAATCGACGATTCATGTTACGACGGGGGGCATGAAAGTGTTCCCCCGCCGTAAATAAAGCTCTTTGACATGGCTTACAATCCCCGCTTCCCGTTTACCCTGAAAGTGCTCCGTGCCGTGATGGATGAGAACGGCGAACCCGTCTTCGACGAGAACGCCAATCCAGTCTATGAGGCCGTGGCCTTCCCGGTAGCGAGATATGAGAAGGAACTTCCGGTGCGCGATTCTACGACAGAAATGACGGAGATTCCTTTCGGATACAGACAGCAGACGGCCAACGCGGTAATCAACGGTGATGTCATTATTGCCGAAATGAAAATCGCTTGTCCGTTGTTCTTCGGTGAAGTTCACACGAAGGACCTGCTGGAAATGACCGACGACGACCGGACCTTCCGGGCGGAGGTTGTAAAGAAGAACAACACCAATTTCGGAACGAACATTTGGTATAACGAGGTCAAGCAGTGACGAATCTGGAGATTATACGGAAGAAGTTTGAGAATTTCCGGCAGAGCGTCCACGAGGGTGGGAATCTCGCCCTCCGCGAGCAGATGTCGGACGTTCTCGACCTTTCCGTCAATCTTCACGAGCAACTGGAGGGTGGGTATCACACCCACCATACGCTCGAATCCGATACGCACGGCTGGGCGGTCGCAGACCGGAACGGCGTAATCGCCTCCGGAGCGAGCGAACTCGAAATGCCGAATGAGTATGGCTCCGCAGAGGAGGACGCGAAGAGAGAGGCGGTGACGGACAATCCAGGGCAGAAGGGTGTTTTCTCTGCGATTATGGTTTACCCTTTCGAGGGCGATTCAGAGCGCGACGAGGACTCCACTCCGATGCTTGGCGAGCCTCACGACAGTGTGAGGTTCGAAGAGAAAATCCAGGAACTGCTGAAAGTCCACGCCCACCAGTGGTTGCCGACCTTCTTCCGGAAGAACGTAAGAGCCGCGATAAGGAAATGAACAACTTCGACATTACCGATATAGAAGATACCTTGAAGGGTATCATCCGCACGGCGGGGGTTTCGGCCAACGTGTACTCGAACCGACCTAAAGCCACCACCTCGCCGAAGGATGATTTCGTCGTCGTGTCTGCCCGTAAGGTCGAGGACGTTTCCGCATACGGCCAGTGCCGGGTGTTGATTTACCTTTTCGCCAGGGATGCTCAAGGGTTCAAGAATAAGGAAAAGTTGAAAAAGATGCAAAAGGCTCTCAGGGACGGGATGCCCGGCTTTGAAGGCTTGTATGAGTTCGACCGGACCTTTTCTGTGCTCGGGGATTCCCCTGATGATTACGGCTACCATGCGAGGGTGATTGAATTGTTTGTGAACATTAAATCGAGCTAAATACTATGGCAACACTTACCGAAGCAATGAAGCAGGATTTGCACATTGGCAATTCCCAGCTTGCTATACTGGCGTATGACCCGTCTGCGCAGAGTTATAGCACTCCCACCGACTTCTCCGATGCCGACGTTCTCTACACGCTGGAGGGGACGTTGAACTTCGATGAGGGGTCTCCTTCCACCAACCCCATCCGTCTCGACCAGAAGCATGAGGTCATTGACAACGAGTTCTCCGAGGACCAGGAGTACACCATGACTGGTGACATCCCGTCCATCAACCTCGCTCTCATGTCCTACTTCTTCGAGGAGGGCGCCGCCGTTTCCGGTGTCAAGTCTCCTGACGGTGACTTCACCTATGCCGGTAAGAGCTACGGTGCTGCGAAGACCAAGGAGGTTGTTGTGCTGGCCGTTTCCCAGAGCAAGAAGACCGCCATCATCCTGAACAGGGTGAAGATGCGTCTGTCCCGCCCGAAGGGTAGCGACAACACCAACCCCAAGGTGATGAGCATCACCGGACTCTGCATCGCAGACAAGAACGGCAACGTGGTCACTCCACTGCCTACCGCCACTGCGGTGAGCAACGGGTAGGGTACTCCCGAAAGGTTCCACCAGGGGCGGGTGTTCAGTCGCCCGCCCCTTTTTAATTGACTGATTTATGGCAGAAGAAAAACAGCCTTCCCTCGCGGCAAGACAGGCGATGATGTCGATACTTGCTGACACGCCCACAACGATTACCATCCCCAACACCCGGCACAAGGTGAAGCTGGGGTTTCTTCGTGATTGCACGATAGACAAGGTGACGCAGTTGCTCCTGGAGCGCGAGGCGAAGGACGAGAACGCCGAGGATGCCGAGGGGCTGATGCGTTCCGTTGCGAAGAACCCGTACCTCAATCTCAAGATTGCGGTGTGTTACGTTCTTAACGACTACTGGAAAATTCGTCTTTTCTTCCCTCTGGTCTGGCGGTGGTGGGCCTACATCTGGCGGCTCAACGAGTCACAGATAGCGAGCGTGCTCGCAGAGGCTCAAAAAAAAACGGCTGGCCAGTTGAACTGGTATTCAACGAATATGGGATTCGTGAAGGCTATAAGAGCCGACCTCAAGACGCTGGCGACTCAAAGCCCATCCCCTCTTACACAGAAATCGGAAAGCGGGCAGCCTTCGTAAAGGATTTCCCGCAGTACGGATTGCCACGGCGGTTTCTGTTTGGACTTATCAGTGTTCCCGAGTGGGAATCATACGCGGTACTGTCCCGCGCAAAAAAGCAGATTATGCAGAGCGACCTGCCGCACACGCTCTACAACTTCAAGGAGAAGGTTGGTGACAAGACCTTCGACCCTAACGACAAGGCTTTCGAACTGCAACGGCTTGCAGATGAGAAGGCGGCGGCAAGAAGGAAGGCTCGCCAGGAGAAGGAGGGTTACACGGTGGATGAGGTGTTCCGTGGTGATGCCGATTAGGATTGACCACACTAAAAACGATATACGATGCCCGGTGGTAACGACATAGACAGCCTGAAATTCAGTGTCATTCTCGACTCGCAGAAGTTCGAGACGGAAATGAAGCGCGTTGAGGGGCTTGCGGAAAAGTTTGAGAAGGCTGTCCGCGAGTCTCTGACCATTACCAATCTTCTGGAGGCCGCGCAGAGCAAAGGCACCAAGGATACAAAGGCCAAGGCGCAAGCCCAGAAGGAGGTCGTGCTTCTGACCCGTGCGGAGTTGGAGGCCAAGAAAGCCGCCGGGACCATCACGGACAAGGAGCTCAAGCAGCTCAAGGCCCTTGTTGCCGCCGACAAGCAGTTGCTCGATGAGCAGAACAAGGTGCTCGCCGCAGAAAAGAAGCAGCTTGACATCCAGGAGAAGCAGGAGAGGTTGGCCCGTCGCCAGGCCGCTGCGGAGAAGTCGAAGGGCGAAGCCGCGAAGTTCACCACGCAAGAGCTTCTTTTACAGAGCGGAACCCTCCGTGGGCTCGGCTCCTATATCACGCAGTATGTGTCTGTTTTCGGTGCCATGTCCATTGTGCGGAATATGGTCCGCATCACTGGCGAGTTCGAGGCTCAGCATACCGCTTTGCGGGCCATTCTGCAAGATGCCGCCGCAGCAGACAATATCTTCAATCAGTTGCAGGTGTTGGCGGTCAAGTCGCCTTTCACCTTCCAGAACCTGACTGCTTATGCGAAGCAGTTGACGGCGTTCTCCGTGCCGGTGAACGAGGTCTATGAGACCACGAAGAAACTCGCGGATGTATCTGCGGGTCTTGGCGTTGATATGGGCCGTATCATTCTCGCCTATGGCCAGGTTCGCTCTGCCGAGTTCCTGCGCGGTCAGGAAGTCCGTCAGTTCACGGAGGCCGGTATCCCGATTTTGAAGGAACTGGCCGACCAGTTCAAGGAGATTGAGGGTCACGCCATTTCCGTCGGAGAGGTGTTTACCCGCATTTCTGCCCGCCAGGTGCCGTTTGAAATGGTCGAGGAGGCTTTCAACCGCATGACCTCTGCCGGTGGTAAGTTCTACCAGATGCAAGAGGTCTTGGCGGAGACCGTGAAGGGTAAAATCTCCAACTTGCAGGATGCGTGGGAGATTATGCTTTCCCGTATCGGCGACCAGAACTCCGGGACCATCAAGGGCATCATCACTTGGGTGACAGACCTTCTCGCGAACTACGAGCGGTGGATGGGCGTGATGAGCGCCCTTATCAAAATGCTTGGGATTTATGCCGCTGGTCTTGCGCTTGTGAATACGGTAATGAAAGTGCAAAACTTCCTTACTAATGCGAAGATTGCCCTTGATGTTTTGCAAACGAACAACACCAAGGTATTGAACGCTCTTTTCATGTCGAAACATGCGCTCAATCAACTTGAGATTGCCGATGATGAGAAGAAGATTGCGGTTCAGACCACATTAAATATTGTCCGAAAGGCCGGGATTGCCGTTGTCACTTCGCTTATTGCTGTTATCTGGACATTGATTCAGAGGAGCAAACAGGCAAAAGAGGAAGCAAACAAGAATATCGACACCATCAATTCTGCGATGGCGAAGTTGTCGGCGACTATGGCCGACTTCAATATCGGTGCTTCACGTGTCGAGGATGCTTTCAAAAAGATGAAATCCGCCGAGGGTGACGCGACGCAGGAGACAAAGGTTTTCGAGCAGGCGGTTGACGATTTGAAGAAGCAGTTCCCGAAGTTCATTGACGACAACCTCAAGTTGGCCGAGACGATTGACGACCTGGGCACATATTGGGCCCGGGCTCGTGAGGAAATGAACAAATACTACGCGGACGAGGCGAGGGAATCCATTAAGACCGATTTGCAGTCTAACCGGGATTCTGACGTACAGAATATTTCGAAGAAGTTCACGAAGTATGTGACTGGTCTGTATGGCAAGAGTGGTCAGGCGGCTGGCCGGATGATGGCAACGACCGCATGGCGTTACGTCACTGGCGATATTGACCGGGCCGAGGCTTATGCTCTTGCCCAGGAGCTTTCCAATGCGTTTGGCGAGAAAACGGGGAACAAGATTAACTATTCCCGCGACATCATGAAGGAGTTTGACAAGTTTGTTGACGAATACAATGCGGTAATGCAGCGGTATTCCGATGCGCTTGATAACGCTGAGCAGATGTTGGCGTCGCATAGTCTTGCCACGACTCGCAGCACCTACAACGACTTCCTTCTTACCAAGTATAACGGGTTGAAGTGGAACTTTGGTGGCACTACCGTGCCGTATGAAGAAATGAACGATGCCCAGAAGGAAGGTGTGGTCAAGTGGCTTGAAAACAACGGCCTTCTTTTCGATGTCGAGGATACGGTTGATTCTTGGGCGGAGCGTCAGAGGGAGAAGTTGCAAGATGGGAAGATTACTGACGCGGTAAAGGGTGTTATCCGTGCTACGTTTGACCAGTTCAAACTCATTGAAAATCCCGGAGAGCTTACCGGTTGGCAGAAGGACATTCAAGAGGTGAAGGATTCCTTTGGCGATACAATCCGCAAGGCGCTTGAAGAGAGCGAGGTTAAGCCGGAGGACATCGAATCCTTCGTTGCTCAACACCAGAATGAGTTTTCGAGCAAGTTCAAGGCGGATGCGACTACCGTGTTCTCTGATTTCCTTGCAGACCGGGTGAAGGACATGAACGCGGTAATGAAGAGTCTGAAAGAGACGCCGGAGTCGTATGCAAATTTCGATAATGCCGGGTTCACGAGCGACTGGTTGCTCAATCTCTTCTTGAAATCCATTTCCGAGAAGTTCTACGGTGAGGGCGTGGTGGACTTTGGCGGCACCACCAAAGATGCCAAGGCGCAGGCCAAGGAGGAGGAACGCAAGCGCAAGGAGCGTCAGCAGAAGCATCGCGAGTGGGTGCGCAATCAGATTTCCGACCTCAAGCAAGACTTCCAGGACCTCAAGGAGCTCAAGGCCGCTTATGACAAGTTCAAGGAGCTTGGCTTTGACGATATTGCCATTGGCGGATTGCTCCAGAACTATTTCGGTACGGGCATTCCCGATGGCGGCTTTGGTGCTGCTTTCGAGGCTCTTGCCGTGAAGATGGAGAATCTTGGCGACAAGAATGCCGCCCAGGACATTCGGAACTTCGCCGCCGGGAAGGACTGGAAAGAGTATGCTTCGAATATCGAAGCCGCGCAGAAGGCGCAGAAGAAATTCAATGACGCTCTTGAGGATTTTCGCGCTTCTACCAAACGCCTTAACTTGGAAGGTTTCGCCGCAGACCTTGACAAGATTATCGTGGATGCGGACTCGAAGAATCGCAAGTTGCAGACTGACTGGAGTCAGAAGCTGGAAGAGTTGGGGCTCTCGAAAGACGGTTGGATTGCCGATTATAAGGTGAAGAATCCGGAGGCATCTGATGAAGCCGCCAACGCCGCTTGGGTTGCTTTCTATGAGGAGCAGAAGAAAGCGATTGACGACCTTCTCAAGACGCAAATCGAGTACAACAACAAGGTTGCTCAGCGCCAGATAGACAAGAAGGCCGATGCGTGGGTAAAGCAGATGCTTGAGGAGGCGAACATCGACTTGACGGATTGGGGCGACAAGACGATTGAGCAAATAGAGGAAATCCAGACCCGTCTTCAAGAGCTGATTGATAAGGTCCCGGAACTTATTCCGGACGAGCTGAAAGATGATGCCAATGCGGTGAACATTACGTTTACCACGTTGCTTGACCTTATCAAGAAGATTCTCCAGCAGAAGAAGGACGATACTGATATTGAGGACGACAAGAAGCGGGTCGATTTAACCAAGAAATACGCCAAGGAGATTGGTAATGCCGCATCCAAGATGAGCAAACTCGCCGGTTCCATAAAAGAAGCTGGTGAGGCCATGAATAGTAAGACTTTGACTAATTTCGCCGAAGGGTTGTCTTTTGTCTCCGAGACCGCCAGTTCTGCTTCCGACGCATTCTCGAAGATGTTCGAGTATTATGAAAAGGCATCGAAGACCAATAATGGTGCCGGTAACTGGTTTTCATCCCTCTTTGGTTCTGGCGCAGAGGCCGGATTCTACGGCGGCATGATTGCCTTCACTGTCATGATGAACAAGAAGGTGCTCGAACTTGCCGCAGCGGAGGAAGAGTGGTATGAGCGACGCGCCAAAGCCTCCCGCGCCGCCAGAAACGCCGGACGTATGCAGGGCGGATATATTGGGTCGATTTTTGGGGATTCCGACCTTTCCACTATCCAGTCCAGAATAGCCCAGCTTGACAAGATTCGGGCTTCGATGGATAAGTACCAGGCCAAGGTAAACGACCAGGTTTTTACAACGAAAACCTATTCTTTCTGGCAGAAGGCATTGGGTTGGATGTACGGTGAGAACTGGAAAAATGGCAGTCTCCTGCCAGACGAGACGGCGAGTCTTAATACGCTTATGTCAAGGCTTGGTCTTGAACTGTATGATGAGTATGGGAATCTCAACGCAGAGTCTTTGCAACACATCCTGGACACCTATGAGGATTTGAAGGATGAAGAACGCGCATGGATTGAGCAGGCTATCCAGGATTCCAAGGATTACGAGGAGGCGATGAAGGCGATTGAGGACGTGATGAACGACTTGTTTGGCCAGATGGCCGACGATATGGTCGATACGTTCCTCGATAACTTTCATCTGATGGGTGATGCCGTGGACAACCTCGGCGATACGTTCACGAACCTGGGCGAGACAATCCTTCGTGCATTCCTGCGGTCTTATATCCTCGATGAAATACTTTCGAAGTATCAAGAGGAAGCGAAGACAATGATGATGCGTTACGTGACCGGTGGAATGTCCGACGATGAGTACGCGGCGTGGCTGGACCGGTTCACCAAGAATGTTGAGGCGGACAGTAAAAATCAGTCGGCAGCAATCAACGGGCTCATCAGTGCGTTTGACCGGCGCGGATTGATTAACTGGGGTGATGAAGATACTTCTGATGGCTCTCTCGGCAACGGTATCAAGGGCATCACGGAAGATACTGCCAATCTGCTTGCTTCCTATCTCAACGCTATTCGTGCTGACGTGTCCTATGGCCGACTCCAGTGGGAGCGCATTGCTATCGCCGTTGAGGGGTATAAGGGGCAGTACATCACATTGAACGACTATATGGCTCAGGTGGCCGCAGATACGGCGAACATCGCGGAGACAAACCGGCAAATCCTTCAACGGTTTGACAACTTCATCAACGACTTCACGATGGCCTCTGATTATGGTGATTCATTGAAGGTTCAGATTGTCAACTAATGTTGCACATTGTTGGAAATTGTGTTAATTTTGCGCTATGGCTTGGCTCCCTTTCATAAACGACTACAAACCCTTCTACATTCAGACCACAGGTGACGCTGCGGCCTGGAGTACGACCGATTACGGCCTTGTTGCCAAGTCGAACCCGTATCCGGTGATGCCGTCCCCGAAAGAGCCTTACAAGAATGCCTGGAAAGACGAAAACGGAGACGACGAGTACGTCACCGAAATGTACTATGAGGCCCAGACCATCAGCGTAAAGTTCTACTGCAAGGTCCCCGGCTCCGGCGCCGTTGCGACGCTTCGCTCCCAGATTGCTTCCTTTTTCGCGAAAATCAAGCAGGGAGAGTTCCTTATCTACGACGAATACACTGGCATTGGCCGTCAGAAGGTGCGTTACGCGGGATTTGAGGAGGATTCTTTCGTTGCAAAGGACAACTATGCCCGCGCTATTTTTACGGTGAAGTTCAAGGTGAACGACCCCGTTACTCCTTTCCACCTTTCCAGTGGAAGCATTGTCGAAATAACGTAATGGAGGGATGAGATATGGCAAGATTCGACATCTACTCCAAGGACGGCCAGACCATCCGTTACAGCGGCAAGCCGAAGTATCAGGGCGTGTACCTCAAGGTTCCGTATCTGGAGTTCAGTGAAATATCCTCACCCGTCAAGATAAACTGGCAGGTGGGGGATTATGTCGATTATGCCCGTACCGGACTCCGCTACAAGCTCTACACAATCCCTCAGCCGAAGAAGCAGTCCCGCAACAATTCTTACGGCGGCGCCTACGTCTATTCCGGGGTTCAGTTCTTCGACGCGACAAAGGAGCTGGAAATCGCGCTTCTCAACGACCTTGTTCTGGATGCGGAGCGTAATGTACATTTCTCCACCCGGGAGAGCACTTCGACCTATGAGGACGTGTATGGTATCGCTCGTCGGTGCCAGGCTTCCATAGATGCTTTCTTCCCGAACAGGTGGATTATCGAGGTGATGGACCTCGACCCCGTGGAGGACGCGGACCTTCTTGCCATCATTTCCGAGCCGAAGGAGTTTGAGGCTAACAGCGCCAGCGTACTTGGTGCGCTCAACAATATTTACAACACATGGGAAGGAATCGGTTGGATTCACACTTACGACAGTGTGCGTGGGAAGGACGTAATCACTATCGGACGTCCTAACAAGCGCGACGCGGAGTCCACCACGCCGATGTTCCTCTACGGTCTTGGCCGTGGGCTTACCGCTATCAAGAAGTCATATACCAACGTAGATGAGTTTGCCACCAGGCTCTATGTCTATGGCAGTGAGCGCAACCTTCCCAACCGCTACTATAACAAGCTGGCTATTTGCAATGCGGCAAGCGTTGACATAGCCAACCTCATGCTTCCGTTGTCCAGTTGGGGCACTGCCGTTGACCCCGTTACCGGGCAGACGCGCCCCGATGCGAGCCTCTGCTACATCGAAAATGCGGCGAAGGTGGCCCAATACGGACTGATTCCGAGAAAGGTCTATTTCGACGGGAGTCAGAACGATGAAATCTATCCGTCCGTAAAGAACATGACCGCAGGACGTCTCCGCACGGCAAAGAGCGCCGCCGGAGACACTGATTATGTTCCGAGTTCCGTAATCTATCCGGATGATGAGCGGATGGACCAGGTGAAGTCCTGCCAGAATCCCTCCGATTCCGGGATTCTCGGGGAAGAAACGAATATCGTCCACGAAGAGACAATTAACGTCAATCCCATTACCGGGGGCGGAACATTGTATAATACGCCCGGGTCTCAACAAGGCCCGTATTACATCAATGTCATTGACTTTACGCCTACGAAGGGTGGTTCTTCCGTAACTGTCAATCCTCATGTCTCCGGGCAGGTCGGATATACCGGTGGCGGTGGTGATGCTCCGTATATCACTCAGGTAACGGAGGTGTACTATGTCAAGTCGGATGGCACGACTGATGAGCGGGTGTCGGAGAAGTCTGTTCCCCAGACGATGTTGCGGAACAACCCTCCGTTGTTTGGATTCGGCTTGCAGAATGACGAAATCAGCGTCAAGGGGCAGATTACGAGGGTGAGGGTTCGTTTGAAGTGGACTCGTGACTATAATCACGCTACGGACATGTCTTTCGGGCTCTCGTACAGTGGAACCCCGTCCTACACCTGCGATTTCGCTTTCAAGGAGACCGTGAGCGACACCTTCGTGATGCGCTTGAAGCAGATTGGCTTCGACATGTCCGAATGCGTCGCAACCGGTGGTAACGGAATTGCGACACTGGCCATGAAGGACGGTATGTGTGGAGGTCGTGAGTTCGCCGTAAAGAAGTGCATCTATCATGAGGATACGGACGATTGGGAGCTTACCGTGAAGCGGTATGAGGACAATTCCGTCAATATGGCGTATCCGAACGCCAGTTTCCCGATTCGGTCCGGTGATACCTTCGTGATTTTGGATATTGAAATGCCGGACCTGTACGTGGAGGTGGCCGAGCAGACTCTGCTGGAGAAGGCCCTGGAGCTGTATGATGATGTCAGTACCGGCAAGGCTTATTACGAGCCGGAGATTGACGCGAAGAAGGTCCTGGCCTCTAACGTAGTCTTGAAGGAAGGCATGTACATGCAAGTGCGCGATGAGGACATCATCGACGGCATCACCGATTACATCCTCATCGATACGTTGACCATTGACGAGGGTGCCGACACCATCCCGACATACAAGGTCACGCTCCGGGAGAAGAAGAAGTCCGGATATGTCCAGTCTGTCGCCACGTCGATTTCCAACCTTGCCCACCAGATTGAGATAAACCAGGGCGGTGGAGGAGGTGGCGTTGACATCATAATGACCGGCGAGACCCGTCCCGCCGCCGACGATAACGTGTACTCTGCCCTGCGGAGCCATCTTGAGTTTCTGTCGAAGAAATACGATGATGTCGCCGCCGGGTTGATTACCTTGCTTCAGGGGGCGAACTTCGGCAATTACGCCGAGGGTCTTACCGGATTTGGCGGAAGGATTGATGGAACCGGCCATGGTGAACTCGCAAGTCTCACATTGCGTCAGTGGCTGGAAGTCCCGGAACTGCGCTACAACCGTGTGCAGATTCTCATTGGCAACTCCTGGCGTGCGCCGGGAGGCGGCATCATCGAACGTGTGGAGCCGGACTATGACAACAACGGAAACCTCTTGAACACCGGTGTAATCTATCTGCATTTGCAGGATGGGGAGCCCGGCATGATTGCGCTTGACGACATCTGCATGGGTATCTACCATGACGGAATCAACGCCGCGACCAATGCCATCGCCGATACAGACGATGGTATTGGCAACTTCAAGTTCAAGGGCTTTTACAGTACGTACTTCCGTGTCACGGAGGTTCTGGCCTCGGATAATCACGTCTTCCGTTATGCTATCCGTCCGGTGAGCACAAACTGGCCGGAGACTCATCATCCAACCGCCGGGATGCACTTTGTCGCATACGGCAACTTCTCGGATACGACGCGCCAGACCGCACGGTATTCAACCCGTACCTATGAGCGCTACCTGAAGGACGTGCGGAACTGGGAGTTCTCTGCCAACAACATCGGAGCGCAGTTCGGCGACCTCTCGAACCTGAGCATCTTCGGGTTGAACATGTCCGGGTATTCCGCATACCTCAACAACATCTACATGAGCGGCGTTATCAAGCAGTTCGAGGAATTGCCTTACCGCTTGGAGATTGATACGGAAGGCCAGGATACGCTTGCCTATGGGGAGTCCTTGAATGTGACTTGCACGGTCTATAAGGGGTGGGAGGATATGACTTCTCACGTTGTTGACTGGAAGATTGAGAGAGACACCGGAGACCAGCTCGCGGATGCCGCATGGAACGTTTCGCAGAAGGCCCGCAACTTCGACGGGACCATTGTTATCGAGCATGGCCAGAACTATTCCGACCTCGGGACAATCGGCATCAGCACACTTTTCACCATCACTGCGACCATTAGTGATGGCACTACAACGAATTATACGATAGAGTTATGATAAGCAATAAGCAACGAATTAGGGTTGATTACGCGCCTCTCAACGTGGCAGTATCCCTGGAGTGTCTGACTCCGCTCTCTCCGGCGTTGCAGGTGTACAATGCCGAACTTGACGAGTATGAGCCGGACCGTGAGGTGTCTCCCTCTACGTTCTGGCCTATGGTCGTCGCAAATGCCAACGACGGTTCCTGGCGGAATCAATATGCCAACAACGCTCTCACGTCGATGCACTGGTATGTTGACGGTGTTGACATCACCCAGCATCCGGATTTCCAGGGCCTTACTTCCGACAATCAGCCGTTGTATTCGATTGACCAGACGACCTCGAATTATCGCGGTGCACTGACCCTTCGGAAGAACGTGCTCCCGAACAAGCAGTACGGAATCCATTTCGAGGGCGTGATTACCGACCCTCGTCTCGGGACGAACATTCCCATTGTTACGGACGATTTCATCCTTTCGACGGAAGACAAGTCGGAGGATGCTTACAGTATCAGTATCGGTGACGACCAGATTATCCAGTACAATCCATTCAAGGATAAACTGCATCTGTACAACTACCGGGTTGCCCATGGGAAGGTCGTGGCGTCTGCTGCCGCAGAAGCCGCCGCTACGGATGAGAACGCCTATCTCCGCGCTATCAACGTGGCCGTGTTCAAGTCCGACACGCAGTTGCAGAGTGGCTACACCTTGAAGTTGTTCCGGGTGAACAGTCCGACATCCTTCACGGAGATTACCGCCGGACAGGATGAGGTGGTGAGCATTTCTGCCACTGAAATTGTCCTCGACCTCCGCTTGGTGACGAAGTGCGATTACCTTGTGAGGGCCGTGCTCTCCGACAGTAGCCGCGTCAATCCCCAGATGCAGTTCAGTGTCAACCGCGTGTATCAGAACTTCCTTTGTCGCCCGAGTAACGGAACGAGCATCCTGCCGTCTGATGTGCAACGTTACGATGTGGCGATGTGCGACAGTGAGGGCGAGATTGTCGAGGACCCGGCAAGCATTCTCCGCATCCTGTGGAAGACGGATTCCGCTTACAAGACGAACGTTCTGCACAATGAGGGCGGAACAACCCTTTTCACGATTGCGAAGACCGGAATCGGGTCGAATTATGACGACGACTGGCTCGACACCTATACGGACGTGGAAATCAAACCCGCGTTCTATAAGGCCGTGGACGAGGACGGGAACCGCTTCGTTGACGAGAATGGTAACAGACTAATATTCAATTGACATGAAATACGTAATAGCAGAGCGGAGCAAAGTGTTGAGCTATGGCGTCAACGCGGTCGGCCATCGGCAGAAGGGTACGCAAATCGTCGTGAACGAGAAGGAGCTTGACCAGGTTCCCGGTGACACCCTCACGAAGAAGGCCAAGGCCGTGAGCGGCAAGGTTTACACGCAGTCCGCAATCAAAAAAATCTTTAAGGAAGGAGGCTGGTTATGAACACTTACAGCGCACAAAACAGTATCACCGTAAAGCGTCTTCGTAACGGCGATACCTTTTTCATCACTTTCGGCAACAACGGCATTCCGCTCTTCCAGGGCGTTGACCCCGTTACGGGTGTCGTGACCCCCGACTGGACCGTTGCCGCCAACCAACCCGTCGTGACCCCCGTCGTGACCTCTGCCCGTGGAAACGCCGTAGTGCTGAGCAATCACCAGTGGAGCTACAACGGTGTGGCTCTGAATTTCAACGGGGCGACGAGCGGCGATTGGACAACCGATTCCACCGGGAAGTTCCAGCTCAACTCCAGTACCGGCGCGTTGAAGATTATTGCCAACCTTGCCAGTACCACGAACATCGCGAGCGACAGCTTGACGTATTCTTGCGTTGCTACGGTTGCCGGTGTGGAATATAACCTCACCAAGAGCGTTGACATCCAGATTCAGAATGTCGGTGCGAGCTCTTACTATGGCACCATCAACGCCACGTCGGAGCAGTTGACCGAACTTGTGACCCAGACCACTGTCGCCACCAAACTCTATCTCGGTGGGACGGAGCAGAACGGCTATTCCGTGAAGTGGTACAAGGATGATACTCTGTGGTCTGAAAAGACCGGGACGAGCATCACCGTGAACCGTGGAGACGTGGACGGAACCCAGCTCATCATCGCCGAGTTCTACAAGAGCGCGAGCGACGCTACGCCCGTCTTCCGTGCCGGTATCCGCATTATCGATACCCTCGATGATTTCCATGTCGGGCACCGCTACGTCAACAGTGACCGCACTACGAACAACGCCAACCGCGAGGTTGACGTGAACAAGCCGGTGTATCTGGAGGCGTATGTCGTGAACGTCCGCACAAACACGGAGCTCACCACCATCACCGGTGCGCACTGGGTGTCGAACGTGATGGACAAGGACTCCTGGACTTCTCTGCTTCGCGTCCCGGCCAGCGGCTACAACACCGGAGCGACGAACCTCATCCAGATTACCACGACCCAGACCGACGTCGATGGCGTCGAGAAGGATGTCGAGGTAGTGTCGGAGGTTGAATGGACTATGTAATCATTAAACTATATCTCTATGAGTGAACCTGTAAACAAAAATCTTGGAGAGGCGCCGTTGGCACATTCAATGCGCCACTCCGATTGCCTCTACATTGAGATTGACGGTGGCACCCGTCGTATCTCTTTGGAAGAATTCACGGAAGCCCTGAATGCGGGCCAGAACGAGCTGCTTCACGAGGTGGCATGGGGTATTCCCATCAAGGACGAGTTGCAGACTTCTCCCGCCTGGGGTATGGTCGGCAACCTCTCAGCCTTTGCCGCTTACAAGGCGCAGGTTGGACGTTACCTCATGGACGCCAACGGTCGTGCCGCGAAGCTCCACCGCAACAACTCCGCCGTCTTCGCCGATGGCACCGTCCTCGACGAGACGAAGGGAAGCGTTGTCGTGATTGCTCCGGCCCTCTATTTTTTGCTCCAAGAAGACGCAGAGTCCGGAATTCCGTATCTGTGGCTTTCTCGACAGCCTATTTCAAAACACATCTTGGCGAACGCCGGTAATGGCCAGTACATTGTCGTTGGTGCCCACAAGGGCTCCATCGTCAGTGGCAAGCTCGTGAGCCGCAGCGGTGTTGACTGTGACACGAGCGGCAAAACCATCACCGGGTACTGGAATGCGGCACAGGCTTTTGGCGGCAATTGGGGGCTTGTGAACGTCGATGTCTGGAAGTGGATTGCAATTATGTGTCTCTGCGAAACCGGTGGCAATGCCAATATCCAGGCCAATATCGGTCAGGGTGTCGGTGGTAGTGCCGGTATCGCATGGGCGACAACGAACGCCAGTTCCGTTTTGAAGAAGACCGGCAAGACGAATGGCCTTGGTGATGCCACCGGCGCGGTCGCCATCAGTGACAGTGACGCGCAGGCGGATTCCTGCAACGTGTCCGTGCTTGGCGTTGAGGACTTCTGGGGATTGCAGTTCGAGTTCATCCAGGGATGCTATTTCGGGAGCGCCAACAACCAGGACCAGGACGGAACTGAAATCTTCCTCTACGAAGGCAACCGACTTCCTTCCGCCGCAGAACTCGCTGCTACCCATCCTGACGGTGAATACCGGAAGGTCTCGCCACGGCCTACCACAAGTGGCTATGTGGGAACTATATTCAAGGGCGAGAACTTCGACCTCTTTGCCAAGAGTCTTGCCGGCGGCGGCTCTACCTCAAAGTGGTGCGACTACTTCTACGGTAACAACACTGGACAGGTCCTCCTGGTCGGCGGTTACTCGGCTTACGGGGCGAGCTCGGGCCCGTTCTTCGTGCGCTCGACCGACGCCTGGTCGCACACGGCCTCGGCCTATGGGGCGCGTCCTGCGTATTACGGTCCCGTTACCATCGTAGATGGCAGAGACCTTTGACGGAGGTAGTTCTTTGAAATACTGATTACAATCCGACGAAGGTACAACGTTCCTTCAACGGAGTCGAATCCAACGGTGGTGCGGGCCCGGAGCCCGTCATGGGCTCTGGGAAGCCGCACCTCAATACCCGTTGGTAGGCGGGAGAGGATATGTCGCTTCAGCGGTCCTCCTGGTCGGCGGTAACTCGAATAACGGGGCGAACTCGGGCCCGTTCTACGTGAACTCGAACAACGCCTGGTCGAACACGAACTCGAACTATGGGGCGCGTCATACAATATGAAAGAAATTTTAATCGTTTTCTGCCATAGATAGGCAGCGCGAATCCTCTCAGCCTTGACCCCATCGCGCAGGAAACTGCGGTGATGGCGAGTCAAAACACATCGAATGCGGAATGGCCACCCGATTGTATGGGTGTGCAAGCGAGGCTAATGTAGGTCCTGCTGATGGTTTCTGCTCCAGTGTGCGGCACTTTGTTTCTGCCGCCGTGAGCCGGTCCGGGCAGGGGTCCAACGCTTCGGGCGGATTCATACATGCAGGTTATGAATTATTGAACAAGGTATGACGAAAAAGGTAGGACACATTTTGGAGCGGATTGCCGACAAAGACAACCTGCGCCTTGCCGTGAAGAACTCCCAGAGGGGTGGCAAAGCGAAGAGGAGGAAGCAAATCCGCGACTTTAACGAAGACTCCGAGAAGAACATCGACATCTTGCATGAAATGATTCTCAATCTGGACTTTCCCGAGCATTACAGCCGGAAGTTGACGCGGAAGGCCGACAAGGGGAAGATTCGGAAACTGGACGACGAGGATTACATGCCGTGGAAGATTATGAGCCACGCCATCATGCAAGTGATTGAGCCTATCGTGAACAAGATGATGATTGCGGACACGAGCTGTTGCATTCCGGGCAGAGGTTGCCTCTACGGAGTCAAGCGTGTAAAGCGGTTGTTGCGCCGAAACCCGGAATACACTTGGTTTACGCAGTCGGATTGTAAAAAGTATTACCAAAGCATCAGCCCGGAATACATGGAACGGGTGCTCAGGCATAAGTTCAAGGATAAGAAGTTTATCCGCCTGATGAACATCTGCGTGTTCGATTATTATGGCGGAGACGAAATTGAAGAGACAATTGAGAATGAACGGACCAAGAAGGAGAGGAGTGCGAATTGGCGCATACATAAGCGCGTTGATAGGGAATCTCAACCACAACGAGATAGACCACATAATGACGGAGGTGTATCACGCCAAGTTGCACCGGAACTGCGACGACATGGTGATGTTGGCCCGGACGAAGCGGGAGGCCCGCTTCCTGCTGAATAAGTACGACGAGTTGGCGAGCGAACGCGGGATGGAGGTCAAGTCAAACAGTTTTTATGCGCCGATTAGACACCAAGGTAAGAAGAAAGGTAGAAAAAGAAAACGCGGGCCGAAGCATAGACTTTCTGGGGTATGAGTTCACGAGGAACAACCAGAGGCTCCGCAAGACGATAAAGAAGAAGTTTGCGGCGGGAATGGGACGGGTGAAGAGCCGTCGCCGCCGAAAGGAAATAGAAGACAGTTATAGAGGTTGGTGCAAGTACGGAAGATGCCGTCACCTCTGGAATAAATTGACAGGAAAAGACATGGGATTCGCAGACAAAGGAATAGCAACGACACGTGGAACGTTGAAGGACGGAAAGAAGTTCTTCGACGTGCGTAAGGTCCCTATAACGGACCTTATCAACCGCGAAATCACGGTTCTCGATTTTGAGAGTAATATCGAGACGTCTGATTTGCGCGACCATGGGAAGAAGAACAACGACCGCTACGTCGTGCTCGTGAAGATTGCCGACAGCGGCGAAACCGTCAAGTTCGTCACAAGTGCTTACAGTTTGAAAGACGTTCTTGACCAGTGCAGAGAAAAAGAGGATTCCGGACAGAAGATATTCCCTGTGGAGGGTGTTGAAATCCAACGCAAGGATGTCGGAGGCGGAAAGACATCATATAAGTTTCATGACAAATAATTCTTGACAGATATGAAATGCTACTTTGATTACAACGGCACTGTGCCTTCTGGAGTGGAGGTTGTGCGTGAAGGTCTGATTACCAGGCTTTATTTCGATTTCGCCACCGAACAGAAGCAGTTCGACGGTGAGGAGCCCGTCACCGTGCTTACTGCGGAGAACGTGGACGTTAACGGCACCGAGCATGGTGTTCTGGTGAACGCCATCATCCGGGACCGCTACACCGCCGATGCGGTTGAGGCTATTATGGCCAACCATGCCGAGGCCATCGATGAGGAGAGCGGCATCACCCCCGAGAAGCGTGCCGAGTATATCGCCGAGTACCAGGCTTTCCAGAACTGGCGCAACAAGGCGAAGGAAGTTGCCACCGCCGCAGAAGCAATCATCAACGCTTAATCAAGAGTATCTATGAGTGAAGTAAGAGCACAGGGCCACCAGCTCGTGACACGGGCCCGGCGCGGTCCGGCAGGAACAAGCGCGATTTGGCTTGACCTGAATAACGAGAACGATTCCATCCTCTACGACGGGGATGGAAACAAGTTGAGCGACAACGTGGTATCGACCGCCAAACTCTATGATGGCGGAGTCGATGTCACGTCGCTTGTTGCGAACTGGTCTCTGTCTCTTAACGGGTGTAGCGGAAGCAACGCCGCGAACGTGATTACGATTACGGCGTTGTCTGCCGCCGCCGCCACTGCGACGCTCTCTTGCACATATAAGAGCCAGACCTTCTCCATCGTGCTTTCGATTAAGAAAATCGTCGGCACGGTGAAGTATGATTTGGTCGTGTCTCCGGACGCCATATCGTACAACACAACGACGCAGGTAAAGAGCAGTAACACCATCAACGTCAAGATATACCGTACTGCCCAGAAGAGCGGGGGCATCATGACCCGCGAGTTCGTGACTGCCATCCCTGCGAATGTCCAGCTCAAGGTTGACGGGACTGCGGTGGCTTCTTCGAGCTACAACAGTACGACCGGATACACCTTCAATGTCGATGTGAGCAAGGCGAGCCACGTCGTCTCCCTGCTTCAAGACTCCGTTCTTACTGACGAGGAAACCATTCCCATCGGTAATGTTGTCAATGGCGAGGATGGCGAAGACGCAATCCGTTTGGACTTGAACAATGAGAATGATTCCTTGCTCTACGATGCAGAAGGGAATCTGCTTTCCGGGAACGTCACCTCTGTTGCGACGCTTTACAGCGGCGAGTCTCCGGTGGCTTCCGGTGTGACCTATGCCATCAAGGAGCGTAGCGGATGTACCGCGCAGCAGGCTACTATCAGTGGCAACACCGTGAATGTGTCCGGCATCAACAGTTCCGGATATGTGATTGTGAGCGCGACATACAAGAGCAAGGAGTACACTGCGAAACTTTCTCTGAAACGCCTTGTCGGGACGGTAAAATACGACCTTGTTGTCAGCCCCGACGCCGTGTCGTATAACACCACCACCGGCGACAAGAGTTCTGCCACTGTCAATGTGAAGATTTACCGCACGGCCCAGAACAATTCCGATGGTGTAACAAGGCAAGCTGTTTCTTCCATTCCTTCCGGGTACACCTTGAAGGTTGACAACGTTGCCGTCTCATCCGCAAGCTATGGAGCGAACGGCTATACTTTCAACGTCGATGTGAGCCGGGATAGCCACATCGTGACTCTGCTTGAAGGGTCTATCGTCGCGGACGAGGAAACCGTGCCCATCAATAAATCCACGAATGGGACCAATGGAGACCCTGGCGACCCCGGTAGTCCTGGAGAGGATGCTATCATCCTCGACCTCGACAATGAAAACGATTCCATTCTGTATGATGCGGAGGGAACGAAGCTGAGTGCCAATGTCACTTCCACTGCCAAGCTCTACAAGGGCGGGGTGGAGGTGTCTTCCGGTGTCACGTTTGCCATCAGTGAGCGCAGTGGTTGCACCTCGTCTCAGGCGACGATAAGCAACGGCGTTGTCACCGTCACCGGCATCAGCGGTGATGCCTATGTGGTTGTGCGGGCAACGTACAACAGCAAATACTATTACGCCAAACTGACCATCAAGAAACTGATTGGAACTGTCAAGTACGACCTTGTGGTGACACCGGATGCGGTGGCCTACAACACAACTACCGGGGACAAGAGCTCCAGTACCATCAACGTCAAGATATATCGCACCGCGCAGAATAATAGTGGCGGCGTAACCCGTCAATTGGTGGCAGATGTTCCGAGCGGTTATACGCTCCAAGTGGATGGCACGAATGTCAACGCCGCGTCGTATGATAGCGGATACACGTTTAACGTGAACGTGAGCAGAAGCAGTCATGTCGTCTCTCTGCTGAAGGGGAGTGTGATTGAGGACTCCGAGACTATCCCGATTAACAAGTCCACCAACGGTACGAACGGGGACCCTGGGACTCCCGGCGAGCCTGGCACCGATGGTGACGGCATCATCGAAGTCTTCATGTGGTCTCCGACCAAGCCGAGTGCCCCTACCGGGACGAGCAAGACCCCTTCCGGATGGAGCGATTCACCGAATCGAGAGTCTTTGACTTTCACATATCGAAACGAAGGCGATACCGGCGCCTCGTCTTTCTTGACCGAGGGAATCTACCGCCGTAATCCGAAGATTCTGGATAACGAGACTATTGCAGAGAGGGTCAAATTTACGACTACGAAGGCCAACCAGAATATCTACGTTGACATTCACGCCGATTCCGAAAGTGCAAGCTATGACTATCTTGCCGTTGGCCGCCTTGACAACACTTCGTGGACTTCAAGTCCTCTTGGTCGAGCGGGTGGCACCAACGGTAGCGCTCTGGTACAGGTAGCCGTGGCTACTCCCGGTGAGCACTTCATCATCATCGGATATAGAAAGGACAGTTCCGTGTCGAAAGGCAAGGACTACGGATGGTATCGTTTTCTCCCGGACGAGAACCTGAATTGTTGGGTATCCCGTGGAGTGATAGATGGTGCTTCCGGAAATGTCAAGAGCTGGAGCGACCCGCTCCGGTACTATGCGGACAGTGTGGACGAGGAGAGTGTGTATCTTCTTGCAAACAGTACCGCGACGCCGGATACGCCCGTGTCTGATGCCTATACGGATGATTATATTCCTCCGAGGACTACGACCAACTACAATGGTACGCAGTCATGCAGTCTCAATTCGATTGTGATGTACAACGGTAGGGCCTATAAGACCATTGTTGCTTATTCTGTCCCGAGCGCTTACGATAGCTCAAAGCAGTACATCATCAACGAGCGTTTCACGTACCAGGGCGAGGCGTATCGGTGTAAGCAGAGTTGCCCTTCCAGTGGTATCGACCCTTCGAACACCACCTATTTCGAGGTGCTTACCCCTGCCAACAACACCACCAACTTCACCGAGGTTCCGACTTGGACCGACGACCCGAGCGACGTGTCTGCAACCTATCGCTATCAGTTCATCAGCGAGCGTAAGAAGACCAACGGAGCCTGGGGTGCGTTCTCCACGCCTCGTCTGTACAATACGGCAGGCATTGCGGGAATCGACTATCGCATTGTGACCTGGGAGACGAACACTGAATATCGTAACGATTCCAATAATATCAGCGTTGACCCTCGTGTAATTCACATTGCCACGAATATGCCGATGGCGCTTATTTCAGACCCTAATTTCCATGCGTATCAGTGTGTGCAGACTCATACGTCTTCTGCAAATATCCCGCTTGGAACTGCTGGGTATTGGGCAGAAATCAACAACTTACAACCACTGATTACACCTTTAGTGCTTACGCAGAAGATAGCCGCAGGGTGCATTGATGTGGATTCGCTTAATGTGAAGTTATTGTCTATCTATACCGCATTAGGAGCTCTCCTCGGTAAGATAGGCGATATGAACGATTACACTGTTGATGGAGTTTCCGCCAAATATCCATTCTGGATAGGTGGCGCCACTCCCGCTGCGGCAGTAACTCGTATTGATTCTACCGGAAAACTTACGACAAAGAGTGGACAGTTCGGCCAATTACATATTGATAGTGACGGAATTGCAATTGAATCCGATGATTCTGAAGACGACTATCAGTATGGCCATTTGTCATGTACGACACTCAAATTCTTCGATGATGATTTAGAGTATCGTGTATTGTTTGACGTGTTTGGCGTTAGGATTTATGAAAGCAATGAGCTTATCGCATCGTTTAGTCGATATGGCGCCGCTTCGGAGCTTGGGAGAATTGGTTCGTCAAGTAGCAATTCTTTCAATTTGGGTTTTTCTCAAGATGTTGTTTTGTACGCATGTTCTGGAAATACGGCCTACTTGAATCTTCCGGCTTCTCCCGCGCCATTACAGAGGTATAAAATAATCAACACGGCGAAAACGCAATATGCTATTTTGCGATGCTCTTCGTCAGTTAATATTGTTACTTCTGAAAATGGAATATCCCAATCGACAGTTGGCAGTTATCACCAGATGTCATTTGGTAACAACCCGTCTGTGATATACGTTTATTGGGACGGAACTGAATGGATAGCACATTTATAATTTAGATACAACTATGGACTGGACACAAATTCTCCTTGCCGTTGTGGGTATAGTCACCCTCGAAGGCATTGTGCAGTTCTTCTTCATCAAAGTGAGGAAGAAGCACGAACAAATCAAAAACGTTGACTCGCAGGTCGCCGTCGCGCAGCACGCGAACGAGTTGCTTTCAAAGCAGCTCGACAATTGCCATGAGACTGCAAAGAACCTCATGGACGAGAACACCGACCTGCATGAGCAGAACGCCTCTCTCCGCGCTGCGCAGGCTTGCCTCTTCGACGACATGTGCGTACACAAAGGATGCCGCATCCGCAAGCCCCACCAGGGGCAGGGGAAGCTCTGGTATGAGCAGTACCGCGAAGACCCGAACCTCGGCGCGGACTACCACAGCATCGACACGCTCATAAAGATGGACAGGGCCCGCAGGCTCAAGATTGAAAAGGAAGCAGAGGAGGGCGACGGCCATGGCGAAGACTAATCCTATCATTCAGTTCATCAAGTCCTTTGAGGGTGGATTCAGCAACGACCCGGACGACCACGGCGGGGCGACGATGCAGGGCATCACGATTGCGACCTACACTGCCTACCGGAAAAAGAAAGGCTTAAAGGCTCCGACAATCGCAGACCTCAAGCGCATCACCCCGGCGGAGTGGGAGGACATATTCAAGACGATGTACTGGGACCCGTGGCGTGCGGATGAAATCAAGTCGCAGGCGGTCGCCAATATCTGTGTCAACTGGGGATGGGGTGCCGGTGTCGTATCCGGTATCAAAGAGGTCCAGGCCGCTCTTGGAGTCGCGCAGGATGGTGTTGTCGGGCCGCAGACTCTTTCCGCACTGAACCGGAGGCATAGTATCTATGAGTACCGGTTCGTCTTCAACCGCATCAAGGCGGCTCGTGCCAATCAACTGCTCACTGCGGCGAAGAAGGGCAACAACGCCAAATTCCTCGACGGATGGCTCAGGCGTTGGGAGAGTTTTCACTATGACAAACTCATCGCCTCTAACGGGAGGGAAATCGTATGGTAAAGAAAATTGTCTGGGCTGTGGCCGTCACACTCGTGGCGGCTACGGCCTTGTTCTTCACCGGATTCGGAATCGGGCGAAAAACGGCCCGTATTGAGCCGCCAGCACCGCAGGTGGACACTATTACCATCCGCGACACTATCGTTGACTACAAGCCAAAGGAGGTCGCAATTCCGGCTGGTTACGAACTCGTCCCCGTTGGAACATCTGACAAGATAGCGATTCTCCAAGACGTAATCCTCGAACAAGAGTCTCAGTTGCTTGCCAAACCAACTCTTGTCGAAGTCCACGACACCACATACATCGCCGTCCCGATGTCAAAAACAACCTTCACCGATGATAAGACCTATAAATGCGAAGTTCTGGGCTATGGCACGAAGATGCTTTGGCATGAGTCGTACCAGGAGACCTCTTACATCAAAGTGCCGGAGTTATATACCCCGAAATGGGCGTTTTCACCCGTTTTTGACGCGCTTGCGGGCAAAGACGTGTTGGCGGTAGGCGCGGGGCTCCGGCTCGACCTATGGCAAGGAAGATGGCAATTCTCGCCCAAAGCCGGGTACGGACTACTGTACACCCCGGAAGGAATGCGCCACGGCTTCTATGGAGGCTTTTCCGCGAGCTACAACCTAATTAGGAAATAACCATCAATACAATACTACTATGAGAAAGATTTGGGACAAGTTCGTCAAGCTGCTCTACAAGGTGGGGCAAGACAAGTGGTTTCACTTCATGGCCGGGCTCCTGCTCGCCGCCTGTGTGTTCATCGTGTTCGGATGGAAGTGGGGCCCTATGGTCGTATCCGTTATTGCCGGGGTCGGCAAGGAGGTGTTCGACATCTGCACCACGAAGGTGTATGATTGGAAGGACCTCGTTGCCACCGTCTGCGGTGGAATCCCTATACAGATTTTCGTGCTTCTGCACATCTGGTGGTTCTAATTCGCCGGGATAATCCGGGCCACGGAAACGCAATACACGCTGGCCGTTGAAATCCGACGAAAAAAGCCCCGCAGGAACTCAATCCTACGGGGCTTCATTGTGGAATGGCCTTGGCTAAATCTCCGCGAACGGGATTCCGTTTATACTGATTTTGAGATTCAAATCATTTGCGTCTTTAATGACGAGGGCTCTTGTTTTGTCGTTGTTGGTAAACATGATGGGCAAATGCTTTTCCTTTGCTTCTCGCAATAAAGAAATCATCCCAACTGGTCCCCATATACCCAAAACAGATTCGTCTTGCTCAGCAACATCGGCAACATCTGCATCGAAGTAGATTTCGTCTTCCGGAGCGGACGGGTCGTATGGCTCGATGTTAAGAGAAGTGCTACCTTTGAGGAGGTCGTCAAGCATTTTCTTTTTCATTCTCTCTCATTTTCTTGATAAGACGGCGCGTTAGCTTATCAATATCGCGTGGACGCAGATTCCGATTGTGACGACTGACTTCTGCTCTTACTGTCTGAAAATAGTTGGCTTTCTGTCGAGCATTATAATACTTCTCGTTAATACAATACAGTGCATTGAGACAGTTGTTGGCATCTTCACAGTATTGTTCATTCGTGGCTGCTTCCAGGTCCGTTTCTACCTGGGTAATTGCGAACTGCAAGGCTTCGTATTCTTTTTCGGTAATAGTGATTGTCATTTCTTCTCCTCCCTCAAAACAACGTTGGCCTTATCGTCCCATTTTGATTGTTGTTCTGGCCCGGTGATGATAACGAATTCGCCGGTTCCGGCATCGAAATACACGTCACGAACGACCTCCTTATAACCATATCCCAACTTCGTGACGAACCTGTGGACAACTTCTTTATTTTTCAAGGCATCGCAATCAAAGCCCTTAAGTTTTCTGATTAAATCCTTTAGTGTCATAACTATTTCTCAATTGATTCTACGAGTTCAATTGCTTTTTCAATATACCACTTGGCTTTCTTGAAGTCCTGCGTAACAGGATTCCCGTCTTTCTGCCCCGCTCTCCAAAGATACTTAAAAGCATTTCCGTGACAAAAGTGTGCGGTGACGAGCGGCCCAAGAGCCGCCACCATAGCGTCGATGCACTCTATACTACCGGAGTTGTAATTCGCCGGGTGGTTGACTTGTTCTTTGGGCTCATTCATTGTGTATAGGGTCGCAAGGTGTCTTAATAGCTATTTCAAGTTTCTGGAAGACCTCGTGCATCTTGGGCTTGATTTCCAATTCAAGCCTTGACGCCGTTTCTACATCCAGATAGTCTGCTTTGCAGAGTATTTCAGAGACAATGGCATGCTCCATCCAAACCTCACCAATTTCAATCCATTCGGCGCATGCTTTACGTCTTGGCCAGAACACGCGGTTCCAGAACTTGTGCCATAGCTCTTTGGGAGAGTATAGGTTGATTGTTATGGTTTTCATCGTCTATAAAGCGTTTAACTTCTCAAGAATGAAATGCACGAACTCGTCTTGAATCCTCTCTGCTTCTTTGACAGGGAGGTTCATGGCTCCGGTTCCGGTCAGGTGGCCCCATCCACGGACGCAGAAGACATAATTCCAACCCTGGGCTTGTTCTTCGTAGTTTGCATCTTGAGTGAAGAAATCAACGCCTCGAACAACCCATTCTTCGCCAGGCTTGGGGGTCTCTTCACCGTTGATGATGCGGACTATCCTTCTGGCGTTTTCTATCTGATACTTGGTGTCGGCTTCGAACGTGAGGGCCATCGTGTCATTCTGTGAATAAGCATAGGAATCGCTATACTCATCCAGTCTCAGCGGCATTTCCCAGACATCCTGCCAGTGGATTTTCCTTGCGCGAAACAAGTCGCGTCTTTTCTTGCGGCTATTCATGAATCAATTTTTCGAGGTCTTCGTAAAGCGAATCGATGGCGGCTCCAATAGCAGAAGGACCTAACTTATCCTTGAAAAACTTGAGATTAAGCAGAGCGTTCATCTGTTCTTCACTGGGCTTCCATCCGGGCTTTGGATAGGCAAACTTCACGAAACGCTCCTTCAACCAGGCAACAAACTTCTCCTTTCCGCCAGGCAATAATCCGAAATGCCCCTCAAGCCACCCAATGAGGTTCTGCCACATAACTTCGTCCTCCTTGGTGAATGCCACCGGAGCTTGCTTTTGCGGTGGAATATAAGTGTGCCCAAGCTGCTCAAGGAAAGCAATAGAATTGAGTTCGGTTTCCTCGGTGGAAAGAGACTTCTGCTCTTTTAATTGTGGCGAATTCGCCATAATTAAATTCTGCTCTGTTTGCTTTTTGAGCCAACGCCTCCAGATATACTGATTGTTGTAATCTTCTTCACGGAAAAGATTTGTATCATAACAATAGTCAAGGAACTCTATAATCTCTTTCATTATCTTCTCGTCTTCGCTCTCTGCAAGTTGAGGAAACATAGATTCGAGAATCCCTCTAACAAAATCAGTCACACCGCCCCAATACCCTTTGGCTATCTCAAATGCGTGATTATACTCTTTTTCGTAGTCCATACAATCTTTACGATTCAAATAAAACAATTTGTTGCTTGGAGACCCGTACCGCCTTAATCCTCGCAAGACGTTGGCATACTGCACGCGCCTTCCACGGTTGCGGATACTTATGCAGAGCACGCGATACCGTATCGACACCGAGTTTGTTTACGACTCCGACGAAATCATCGCGGACCAGATACCCGCCCTTGATGATTTTGAACTGACGGTTGTTTATGACGCAACCTCCAGTGAATCTTGCGAGATTCAATGGACTGTTGAGCCAGACTTCTTTATCGTATATTATCGCCATTAGGTGTATCTTCTGGGAAATCCGGCAGCTCAACTGTCTGACCGGCGAGGTGATGAGTACAATCCGAAAGGAATTCAATCTTTCCGTCGCGAATAAACGAGTGGCACCGACGGATGTCTGGTTCTATTTTCACATCAGCGGGGATTTCGTGAGTGACGAGAACGCTTGGATTGATGGTCGGTTTGTTATAGTCTCCGTTGAATTGCCAACGGATATTCCAGTAGGACTTTGGCCCTATGCTAATCATGTGGTTTCCGCCACATGCCGGACACCGAAACATGAGCATGTCGGAATACTCCGGATTGTCCGGGAATACTTTCTTGATTTTCATATCAATGGATAAAGTTCATGTGTCCGAAATAGCACCAACAACAGCGCTTCATCTTGCGCTTGTGCGGCTTGATTGTGCATTCATACCCGGCGCAAGACGAGAGGCTGTTGCGGTTGGTCTTCTCGCAGAACTTGCAGTCCTTCTTGATGTCGTCTTTGCTAAATGACCAATGGCCAATAATCGGGCAGTGCATTACGCATCCTCCTTGAAGTATTCCTTCACGACCTTGCGAATCTCGTCAGCAAGCAGACAAGGGGTGTTGCCACTAAACTCAACCTCCAGATACTTGACGTCCTTGCGGATTTCAATTATGAATCTTTCCATGTTCAATCTTGATTATAATTATTCACGACTGTAATGGCAAACTCTATTGCCAAATCACACGCATCGCACCAGTCGGACTTATCTTTGTCTGCTCCATATAGCATTCCGGCATTGGATATTTTATACACGGTTCCAAACCAGCAACTTTTTCTGCCTAATTCAATGGGGCATCGGCATTTTATCTCTACGGATAAGCCCTTGTCAAGCAACCAATCCAATACTTCCGCATAGGTGGGTGCAGTATAAAGGACATCTTTATAATTCCAGAATTGCTCGTAATCATAATTCTCCGGATTACCAACATATCCGGCGCCGGGCATACCTTCTGAAATCTGATAATAGTTGAGCCCTGGTTTTTGCGGGAACCCGACTCCTTTCAGTTTTTTTGCCAACTCGAAAGGAATTGTTTTTAAGTAATGCTTCATTCCTCTTCCCTTAAAAAATAGGCTATACCTGCTCCGAACTCGGCACGGAGCACGTCTGCCCTGTCGAACTGGATAACAACGACCGTGTGTGGGTCGAAGTTGTCATTGAGCCACTGGATAATAGGCGACGCAAGTTCGCCCAACTTCTTGATTTTCTCTTGTGACATGGTTCTATCTTTTGTACTTGTTTCTCTTTGCGCAGTCGCGACGGATGGTCTTATAAGTGCATCTTGGAGCCTTGGCAAATCCGAACATTTGCGCAAGCCTGAGCATGGTGCGCTTGCTGATGGAAGGCTTCATCTTGACGGTGAAATTGAGCACCACTTTCTTGTGGCCGGTTTCCGGAACCGGGATGAATTGCGGCTCTCCCTCCTCGATGATGATATTGGAAGCAACAAGACCATTGGTGATTTCCTTCCAATCCTCCTCGGAGCCTCCGGCGGGCTTTAGAAACACCTTGCCCCTATTGAATCGGGGGCCTCCAGGATTGAGCATCAAATCTCCCATGGGTTAGTCTTTTCTGGACTGTTTGATAAGGCGCTCAGCGTATCCATTCAGGACTCCAACGGCGCCAGTGAGCATACTCTTGAGGGTAGAAAGGTCTTTCTCATCCTGCTCTGCGTCTGCTTCGATGTACAGAAGGGACACATACTGCTCGTTGAGTACCCTTCGAACCTCAAGGACTTTATTGATAGTATCGTTTTCCATGATGTTAGTAACTATTAGCAGTTAACGTTAGTAATGTTAGTAAAAGCGCGGTGTGCCGTTAACAATTCTTAATCCATGAAACATTTATGAAGTCAAATTCACCATAATACGACACTGCTTCGCATCGCTGCGGGCGTTTCCGCGCTCTTGATTATTCGTCTTTACCGAATCTCTTGTTGAGCTCTCGTGCCTGCTTCTCTATCTCCCTGAATTGGGAGTCAAGTTTGTCCAGCGTTTCTTGGCTTACTGGCTTAATCTGGTCGGAAAGACGCTCCTCATTCTTGAATTGCTCCCGCATCACGTCACTGAATCCTCGCAGCATTTCGCCGGAAATGATTTCAGAAAAAATCTTCTCCAGTCTGCGAATCTTGAACGACAAGACTATGTTCAAGGCAACGATGATGAGAAGAACTATGCAGATTATTGTTGTGTCACTCATGATTCTTCCTTCATAAAACAAATCCAGTGTGTTCCCTGCGTCTTGCCGACCTTGTGTCCGAAAACGGGACGTTCCGGGGTAAGGGCAAGAATACTCTTGACTTTAATGTCGGTGTCGCTCCACTTGAAGATGAGAAATCCACCAGGCTTCAGCACGCGGAAGCACTCGGCGAATCCTTGCTTGAGGTATTCACGCCAGTCCTTGCGCAGCTCGCCGTATTCGACATACAAGTCACCACGCCTCTCGTGCGGAGCGTTGCCATCCTTTGAGTAATAAACCATGTGCGGAGGGTCAAATACAACCATGCGGAATGTCTCATCCGGGTATGGCATGTTGCGGAAATCCGCAACCACGTCCGGGTGTACTTTGAAGGTGTTTCCTTTCGCTAACTGGACTTCCTCATCCCGGATGTCTTGGAACAGCACTCGTGGGTCTTCCTTGTCGAAGTAGAACATGCGACCGCCGCAACATGCGTCAAGAATATGGGGGGGGTAATTATGCTTTTCATTCATGCTTCTTTTTGACCGAATAATACTTGTCGAGAACCTTTACATATAGCAGGATAAGCACCATCTTCAGGTCTATCCAAGCAAACCAGGCGGCGAACACCGGCGCCACGAAGAACAATAGTGCCTTCCCTAACGGGGTGGCGATATTCTCCAAGTTCACCGGATAGTTCTTTTCCCACATGTAGTCGTTGAATTTCTTGACGACAAACATGTAGGAAAAGAGCCATAGGATAGCAATGATGGTGTAGATTAGTGACTTCATTATTTAATCACAATCTGGAAATCCTTGGAACTGTGGCCATGGTATTCTGATGCGGGGATGAGGACGCCATCAAGACGGCCCGGCGTATGCCGTTTCATCGCTCCGTTAATGCCGGTGCCAACTACGGTGTTGTAACCGTGGAGCATCTGTTTCTGCTCTTGGCGGAGAGCCTTGTAGGTCTCGAAGTCCATCCCCTCGGGACGGGCAGTGATAAGGTTCTTAACCTTCGGAATAGTAATTGTTTTCATGTCTTTGATTGTTATGTTACCGATAGTCCCCGTCGCCGCCAATCTTTCCGCGTTCCGCCCTGGAGTGGAGCTTGTCATAGTTCATCTGGGCGATTTCCTCCAGGGTGTAACCACATTCCTTGGCGCCCATAGCGATATACCAGAGGCAATCGCCGAGCTCTAAAGCAAGGGCCTCAAGTTTCTCCTTCTTGCAGACGCAATCGTCGTCGCGGTAAATTTTCTTAACCTTGTTGGCGGCTTCGCCAGCTTCACCGGCAAGACCCATCGTGCAGTACGTGACCGCATGAAACTGGTCCGGCCTCTTGTAGTTCGCAGTCTCCTGCGCCTTCATCTGATACTCATTCAGTGTCATAGTTATAAAGAATTGATTTTGTCATACACTTGTTGGAAAGCGGCTCCCATGCCCCAATAGACGGCATCCTCGGAGCTGGTGTTGGTCTCTTCCATCTTTTCTTTGAGGAAGTCGAGCAAGAGGTCTTTGTTGATATATTCTTTGTCAGATTTAAGACCTCTTCCTGCCGATACAATCAATGATTGACGAGGGCCCTGATTGACAAACACTTTATTCGGCGCTTCCATCATCCCCTCCTTGAATAATGGATTCAATGTCGAGAAGTGTGTCGAGAATCGTATTCATCAACTTACTGGTCTTCGGATAATCCTCTCGCGCTTTCAAGCACGACTGCAACCAGAAGAAGCTGTCGAAGGATTCGCCGAGGGCGGCGGACAAGTCGTCCGTATCCCTCTTGCCGATGAAATAGATGCAGCCAAGAACAACGAAGGCCACAAAAACGGCAATCACGAAGATTACCAAGATTGTCAAAATGATACTCATATCGTTTTAATGTTGTTGATGTAGTGTGGTTCCGGACGCGGCGTCCAACAACTTTTCATCGCCTCAAGCACGAAATCCGGTTCATGTAGCCAACAATGCGGCATCTTGAAGCAAGTGGCGCAGTTGTGTTCGACTGGGCGCATCCTCTCCTCCATCTGTTCAATGTATTCTGCTATGGTGACGGGCTTTGCTCTCATCCGCCATAAGGTTTGAAATCATAATAGCACATCATCTGGCCCTTCTTCCCGCCACGGCCAAGCCTTTCGAGCCTGGTGGCACGGTGGGTGGATTCCGTATAGTAGGCTATGTAATTCACGCTGTCGATGATGTACCCGAGCATCTTGAGGTAGGAGCGTTGGTCCTGTTGGTGCTTGCACCCATGCTTGAGCCTCATCTTCGTGAGTTGAGGGAGTCCCCATCGGGCACGCATATCCTCAATCTGATAGCGTGCCTTGTAGGACTTGATTCTTTTCTCTATCGCTTCGGGAGTCTGGTTCCCGATGAACTTACCGCCCCTCGCTTCCTGACTTGCCTTGCCCGCACGAACGCCCATGTTGTGCAGGTGCTCGGGAGACTTGCGGAGGTGGTATCTGGATTGAACACGGTCAACTGTGGAGGTGGAGACTCCGACCTCCCGGGCCAGCTCATATTTTGTCTTGTCGGAGAAGTTGCGGCGAATATAATTTATCTGCTCATCGGTGAGCGATTTGCCTTGTGACATAATCAGAAATTGTCCCAGATTCTCTCTATCTCCCGCTCTCGTCCGCGAGCGGAATACATGTCCTTGAACGGACGCCAAGGCTTGTCATATATCTCCCCGTCCTTTGTCTTCAAGACACATTCGAGTCCGTTGTCTTCGATGTACTCCAGTGCGGTCTTTCTTGAGACCTCACGAGACCCGTACCCGACAACTGTATCCTTCTCTATCGTGCCAGGAGCCGGGATGCCCTTTATGGGCTTGAACGGGTTTTCAACAATGAAATACTGCCAGGTCACGCCCGGGAGCAACTGCGGGAACACCGAGCGCAGTGCCGCCCTCATTACTATCGCGCTCATAGTTGAATACACCAGTTAAGCCAGACAAGAAACACCTTCCGTCCGAGATAGTTCTTTGAAATGATTATCGTTGGCAGGACATAGAACTGCTTGGTGTCCTGCTTGCGCATGTCTATGGTTTTCATAATTTCCAAGACGGGAGTGACGGTGGATGATTGTTGGGCGTCCTCACGATATTCTTGATGCTCATAGTGATGCCGTCCGGCAAGTTGTCCTGCGGCGAGCGCATGAACGCATCCTCGAAATTCGCATAGGTGATGGCGTAGTCGAGAAGGTCTTCGAGGTTGTTGCCCCACATCTTCTCGTCACGCCGAACAGTGAGATAGTATTTCTTCCTCTTGACTCCCATCCGGTACTCCTTCTGGGCACACTCGAAATGGACGGCGAACATCCCCTTCTTGACATCGTAATACACGCCGAACAAGACCACAGAATAGACCTTGCACTTTTGGCACGCGGTGGCTAACTTGGCGAGGGCGGCACCGTAGTCGTAAGGAGGGGGAGTCTCTTCCTTGCGTTTGAAAAGGTTTTTGAACATGGTTTTAGTCGAATAGTCCCGGTGTCTCGAAAAAGTCTTTCTTCTTTTCGGGCTTGGGTTTCTTTTTGGATTTCTTCTTCTTGGGTGGTTCGATGCGGAGTGCTCTGGCGATGTCCGGGAAATCTTCTGCCGGGTCGTGAACCTCCTTGATGGGATGCCCTTGGAAACGCATAAGTTTTCTGCGAATAACATAGTCCTCTGTGGCGTATCCCTTCGAATCCTCTATGACCTCTTTCCCGTCCTTGAGATACACGAAGTCGGCCTGGTAGGTAAGCGGGTGTTCGCAGAACCTCTCAACAATCTTCGTCTTGGTCTTTAGCTTGACCTCTACGCGCTCCGTTTGCCTTGGGATGAGGGTGAATACCACCTGGAGTCTCAAGTCTGAAATTAGGCCCCTTTTCTGGGCCTCGCGGAGCACTTGGTATCTCTGCGCCTCGGGCCCAGAGTCGAAGGTTATCCCCTCGAACTCGACCTTCTTGGTTCCGTAGTATCTATTCTTGAACGCCATCGTCAAATAATTTAGGGTAGTCTTTCTTTGCGTGGAACTTATCTACCGACTCGCCGGAGTAGATGAACCACTCCACAAAGTCCTCGGCATCTTTGAACTTCTCCTTGCGCTCCGGTGAGCAATGCTTGAAGAAGGTGGCTATCCGCTTTGTGTACTCCTTGACGAATATCGGATAGCGCTCTGCATCCCTGATGCGCGTCTTCACGTCAGACATCGGACACAGAAGGCATCCGAGCCGGGTGTAGCCGCAGTCGTAGAGTTTGCAGTACGGAAGGTGGAATGTCTTGATGAGACTCCAGACATCCGCGTCTGTCCAACTCCAGATTGGCGAGAGCATTACCTTCTCCGCACCACTGACGCATCCAAGAATGGTCTGCGCATCGATGTCGAAAAGGTCAACGTGCTTCACGAATTTCTTTCCGGCCTTCTTCACGACAGAGTGCTCTCCGACCTCCTTTGGATGCAGTTTGGTGCCGAAGAAGGTCTTCTTTCCGCCAAACGCCTTGAGCGGCGTGGGATTCTGTTTCTTTCGCCTGGCACTTTCTGCGGTGCGAAGGCCGACTGCTACAACCTCACCCTTGCCGGAGAACTCCTTGAAGATGTCGCAACACCAACGGGTGTCCGGTGACGGGGCCCCGGTCTTCTCCAACTCCGTGAGGAAGTTTACAGGTTTTCCGTCTGGGTATCTGGGCGGAAGGTTGAGCCGGACCCGACCGGTGGAGGTGTACACCTCGCGGACGAAGGCCATCAACTCTGGCGGGTCTATGGTGGTGCACTGCATTTCTGCGTGATACTTCACGTCCAGATGCTCGAACAACCAAAGGAGCGCCATCGAATCTTTGCCGCCAGAGAAGGCAACGTTAAAGCCTTTCTCTGGATTGTACTCCATCGCAAGCGGCTCTGCCTTCTTGATTATCTGGACAGACTCTTCTATCTTCTCCCGCAAATGGGGGGGGGCAGAAGCGAGTGCTTGCTCAAGGGTAATCTTGGGCTCAAGCGGGTATTGTTTAGTCGCCATCTTGCTCGAAGAGTTGCGGGTAATGTTTGTTCTTATCCGTCTTCCTCCGCTTCGGCCACTCGGTCTTGATGAAGGGGCAACGTGGCGTGTTGATGATGCGGTTGACGCGCTTAGTGACTCCGTTGGTGAGCATCGAGTCAAGGATTTCCTGGTTGACACGGCACCGGCCCTTATTGGCATATCCGACAATCATTTTGAACTTGACAATCGGATGCTCAGCCTTGATGCAGTGTTCACAGTTGTGGCCGAGCCATTCCATCCCGTCAGTCCCATTGGAGAATGTCGGGTAATCAGTTCTTTTCTTTGCCATATAGTGTCGTGTCAATGTCTTCGCTTTCCTTTTCTTCGGTGTCAAGCAGTGAAGTGTCGCCAATAGTCTGAAATCCGATACGCTTTACCGACTTCTCACCACTCTTTACATTTAACTCCCGTTCCAGATAGACGGGGATACCGAGGACTCGAATTTCCTTCGCCCACCTTGTGTCGGACTCGATTGTTGTTATTTGCAGTAGTGCCTTCATACTTTCTTCGCGGACTTCTCATTAACTATCACCACCTTTCCAGAGTCAAGCCGAACGAAATAGTTGTGCTCAGGAAGGATTCTCTCTATGGTCCCGGAGACCTCTCCGTTTACTGTGGTCCATTGAATGCGGTCGCCTACGTTGAACATTTCTTACAGAGGGCTATGAAGTTATCCAGTCCGCGCACAGAGCCGCGTCCAAAGTCCGTATGCCGCTCTGTGAACGGGAAATACTCTACTTTGCGCAGTCCGACATAGACGATGATGGAGTTTCCAGTCTCACCGACGATGCGAAGGCCCTCATTTTGGAACCTCCTTTTCGCCGCCTCCAGCTTGAAGCCGGTGCGTTCCTTGCGTAGCCGCTTGAACTCTGCGCTCTTGGTCATAGCTCCCTCATCTTGTATTTAGCAATATCCTCGTCGTGAATGATGCCCGCACTCGGGAGTTGCCTCAATGTCCTGAATACCTTGGCAAAGCCCTCCTTGCTCCTTGCTGTGCGGTCAATATAGAGCAACACAAGGCGGCAGATTTCATTGGTGTCTTCGTTGAAGCCGTCATACGCGGCGGCGTTGCCGGTTGTGTCGTCCTCGTATCTTCCGGCAGAGAACGTCGCGTTCATTATCTGCGGCTCAATCCTTTCGAAGAACTGGTAAGTGGCCATTTTCACCATCTTGCAATACTGCGTGATGCCGGTGAGAAGTTCATTCTCACTGATGGTGTACCCGTGCGAGGCGAACACCTTCTTCAAGCGCATGAAGGCTTGCGTGCTCATGAGCTCCGTGGCGTTAGCCATGAGGTAGAGGACTTTCAACTCCTCCGGGATGGTCGATGCGTGAATCGCGGCGCGGATGGCTTTTTCCCTCTCCCTTGTTACCGGGGATTTCTTACTCATTTTCGATTTTGTATTTCTCCACAAGGCTGAGGGGTATTGAAAGCCGACCCTTGTTGTTGTAGAGGGCCGGTCCCTGGACCTTGTATTTATCTTTAAGACCGGGGAGGGAGATTGTCTCTCCCTCCTGCGGCCATCTGTCATGAACGTCTATCCAGTCTTCCATAAGACAAAACGGTAGCGGGGGCGAACATTGGATTATGGTCAGAGCGTATAAGTATCGCCCCCGCTCCCGTGGAAATCAACTATTTGCGGTCGTCCGGATAAAATTCGTTGGACAGCTCCTTCGGAACGATGTCCGTGCAGTTGACTTTCTTCGCCTCGTTGAGAGTGAGGACGAATCCGGCCTTGAGTTTGTCCGTCTCCTTCTTGATGCGCTCCTTGTCTTCGGAGTTCTTCTTGAGGTCCTTGACGAACTTCTCGCGGCGCTCCTTGATGATGGTCTCAATCATCGCGGTAGCCTCGTCCACATTCTCTGCCTGGAGAACGATGGTTCCGTTCTGTACATCATCGTCGTCACGCCACTTGGCGGAGACGGAAATCTGGTAGAAGGTCAAATCGGGAGCCTTCTCACCTTCCTTCAGCTCACGGGGCTTCGGGGCAACGAAGGTGGCGTTGTCGAAGTTGCCGACACTCTTGAAGGAGAATACCCCGTCATAGGTGCGCTCCATGTACTCTGCCGTGATAGCGAGCGCGTCGGCAATGGTCTTGGCGTAGAGAATCACCGTGTGCTTGGTGGGCTTGACGGAGTTCTCCACCTGCACCTTCCAAGGCTTCTGCCAGGTCGGAGGTGTTGAGAGGGTGGCGCGACGCTGGATAGTGGAGCAATAGACGCCAGTGATGTCGTTTGCCTGAATGTGGAACTGAACTTTCGTGATGGAATCGGAGTCCAGAAGAGTTCCGCGCTTGAGGATGATTTCTTTCTTCTCGACCTCAGCATTGAACTTGTGACCGTCCTTTGGGTCGGTCTTCTCTTCGACCTCCGTCCACTTGCGATAGAGGTCTTCCGCAACATATTTCCCGTGCATCTGCGACGGGTCTGCGGTAAAGATAATGTCTTCTTTCATTGATATAGAGATTGAATTAAAGATAGAATTGCATCTGGACTCTCCTTTGTCACAATCGGTTGCAAGTCATTGCCGACATAGACATAACTGCCGGTGCCATAAGGAGAAATAGAGGCGATATATTTCGGATTGACCAACACGTAATCGTATGAGGTCGTCAGTTTTATCAGTCCTTTCATTTTGATTACCAATTAGCGGGGACCGCTTTTCCATCCACGAGTTTGTAGAACGTGTCCGCCTTGATGTTTTCACCGTCAACGAAGAAAGACTTAACTTCCTTGATTGGATAGTCGTATCGGAATTCTTTTTCATTCCATTTCTTTTCGCGTTCGGTAAGAACAATCCAATCTCCGAGGGCGCCTTTAGCCGCGCCTTTATAACCAAGCGACACCGCGACAGAATCTTTCCCAGATACCGCCGCTGCTCCATATTCTCCACTTGCTATGGCGGCACCATTGTAGCCAGTGGCAGAGGCGGCACCCTTGTAGCCAGTGGCAGAGGCGGCACCCTTGTAGCCAGTGGCAGAGGCGGCACCATTGTAGCCAGTGGCAGAGGCGGCACCCTTGTAGCCAGTGGCAGAGGCGGCACCCTTGTAGCCAGTGGCAG
>JAEEGL013936977.1_pt1 | contig 60164 bp, 63 predicted proteins | sample 9134231 | NCBI WGS metagenome assembly JAEEGL01 (sample SAMN16246548, study PRJNA631951) | gut metagenome | biome: gut microbiome; feature: rumen; material: fiber-attached | host: Bos | place: Iran: Karaj | collected 2018-10
AATCCCTGCAAATGCGGCTTTTATCCGGATCGTTCAAAGTGCACCTGTACGCAGATGCAGGTAAGGAATTACATGGGAAAGATAAGCCAGCCTCTGCTCGACCGCTTCGATATAAGGATCAATGTAGGCGTTGTGGGCGTTTCGGAATGGTTTGACAGAAAAAAAGGCGAGACCAGCGAGAGCGTGCGTGAGCGCGTCACAAGGGCAAGACAGATACAGGAGGAACGCTTTAAGGATTCGAAGTTTAAGACGAATTCCTGCATGAATTCCGTACAGACCGAAGAAATATGCAGGCTTGGGGAAAAGGAGCTTGCGCTTATGAAAGAAGTCTTTGTCAAATACGAACTGAGCGGAAGAGGGTATCACCGGATCTTAAGAGTGGCGCGTACCATTGCGGACCTTGCGGGGGCTGAGGACATCGGGACCGAGCATCTTGCGGAAGCTGTAAGCTACCGCGGAGTGGAGGTGTAAATGGATCACAGGGAAAGTCTTATAGCGCTTTCTAAGGCATCCTTCCTCGGTATGGATGTCTTAAGAAAGATCGTTGACATCACAGACGGGCCCGAAGGTTTTTTCAGGGCCGATGTTACAAGGCTTGAAAAATATTTTGAGATCCTTGGATTTTCTGAAAATGTCCGTAAATCACTGATCGCTGTTCATTCAGACCCCGGGATCGAAGAGACCTTAAAAGTGATCGAGGATGAGCGGCTTAAATTCATAACCGACGAAGATGACGACTACCCCGAACGGCTTAAGTGCATTTTCGCCCCGCCGCTTTATCTGTATGTAAAGGGTGAGCTTAAGGATTACGAAAACGGCCTTGGAGTGATAGGCTCGAGAAACTGCACCATGTACGGAAAAGAGGTGGCATTAAGTTTTTCAAAGATTTTTGCGTCTCACGGGATATGCATAATAAGCGGAATGGCGAAGGGAGTGGACGGTTTCGCTCATGAAGGCGCTTTGTCGGGCGGCGGATATACCATGGCAGTGCTTGGCTTTGGAGCCTGTGACTGTTACCCTGCGGAGCACAGGACCTTAAAGGAAAGGATAGCAGGGACGGGGTGCCTTGTGTCGGAGTATCACCCGAAAACTGCAGGGAATCCGAGGTTTTTTCCTGCAAGGAACAGGATAATCGCGGCCTTGTCGGACGCGCTCCTTGTGGTTGAAGCCGCAAAGAAGAGCGGAACGATAATTACCGTGGATTTTGCTTTGAGCATCGGGAAAACGATCTATGCAGTGCCTGGAAGGATAGGAGACCCTTTAAGCGAAGGCTGCATGGAGCTGATCAAGCACGGCTGCAGGCCGCTGACAGACCCGGGGGACATCCTGCAGGATTTCGGGTATACGATAAAGAACAGCAAGCTGAAGAACAAGGTAGATCTTGACGAAAACCAGCGCCTTCTGCTTGGCAATATCGAACAGCAGGTGAAAAACACCGAAGATATAATCCGCGGTACCGGCATCGCGGTCTCAGAAGCCCTCAAGATACTTTTTTCCCTCGAAATGAAAGGACTTATCAAGCAGCCTGTCACCGGAGCATATATCAGAGCTGTCTGAAACGGAAGCAACATCCTCCTGCTCCGGCCCGGAGCCGTACCGGCCCAGCATATCCGGAAGCAGCGTTCGCCTGCTCCGGCCCGGAGCTGTACCGGCCCGGAATATCCGAAAGCAGCATCCGCCTGCTCCGGTCCAAAACACTGCCGGAACTTTTACACCCAGATACCTCAGGATACTAAAGTCAAAAACGCAGAAAAAAGGCAGTAAAAACGGCAAAAAAACGGCATTTCAAAAAATCCACTTGATTTTACCCGGAAAATAGTTTATTCTATCGTCGATTTGTATCCGAAGATTACGGAAGCGATTGAAAGAATAAATTACAGGGATGTGGAAAAACATGGCTAAAAATCTGTTGATCGTTGAGTCGCCGGCAAAGGCGGAAACTATTAAGAAATTCCTGGGCAGTAACTATGAAGTCCTGGCTTCAAACGGACATGTCAGGGATCTTCCCAAGAGCAAGATGGGCATAGACGTTGATAACGATTTTGAACCGCAGTATATTACTATCCGCGGTAAGAGTGATGTTACCTCGGCTTTGAAAAAAGCCGTAAAAAAGGCCGATAAGGTCTATCTTGCGACAGACCCGGACCGCGAGGGTGAAGCTATATCGTATCATCTTAAAGAGCTGTTGAAGCTTGATGACAAGAATACCACCCGTGTTACCTTTAATGAGATCACCAAGAAGGCTGTCAGCAATTCTATAAAGAATTCCCGCGGGATCGACATGAACCTTGTAAATGCACAGCAGGCAAGGCGCGTCCTCGACAGGCTTGTGGGCTACGAGATCAGCCCGGTCCTCTGGGCAAAGGTCAAAAGGGGCTTGAGTGCCGGCCGTGTGCAGTCTGTGGCGCTGCGCATAATCTGTGACCGCGAGGACGAGATAAACGCATTCGACCAGAAGGAATACTGGACCATTAGCGCGAATTTTACAGCAGGTACGACCTCACTCGTTGCAAAGTACCAGGGGCCGGAGAACGGGAAGGCAGATATAAGCGACAGGGCAGAGGCGGAAGCGATTGTTAAGGAGCTTAAAAAGACCAAGCCGGTCGTTAAGGAGGTTAAAAACGGTGAGAGGAAGCGCAATGCGCCCAATCCCTTCACAACAAGCACACTGCAGCAGGAGTGCTCCAAGGTGCTGAATTTCTCAACCCAGAAGACAATGCGTATCGCCCAGCAGCTTTATGAAGGCGTTGAAGTCAAGGGACACGGAACCGTTGGCCTTATCACATATCTTCGTACAGACTCCATACGTGTTTCCGATGAAGCCAAGGCCGCAGCTGAAAAATTCATTACCGAAAATTACGGGAAAGAATTTATAGGAACACCGCAGGCTGCAAAAAAAGATGAAAAGAATGTCCAGGATGCGCATGAAGCCATCCGCCCGACCTACGTTGAGCTTACCCCCGCAACTGTGAAGGATTCGCTCTCAAGGGATCAGTTCAGGCTTTACCAGCTTGTTTACAAGCGCTTTATCGCAAGCCGGATGCAGGCTGCAAAGTTCGAAACGATCACAGCCGTTATAAAGGCCGGAAAATATATCTTCAACTCAAACAGCTCAAAGCTTGTATTCCAGGGCTTCCTTGCTATGTACAGCGATGAAGAGGAAAAGGATAAAGAAGGCAATATCGGCGTGAAGAAGATAAAGGCCGGAGATGCCTTAAAGGCCGAAGAATACATTCCGGAACAGCATTTTACGCAGCCTCCGGCACATTACACAGAGGCTTCCCTTATCAAAGAGCTTGAAGAATTGGGAATCGGACGTCCGAGTACTTACGCTCCGACGATAACCACGATCCTTGCGCGCCATTATGTGATAAAGGAGGACAAGAACCTTTATGTCACAGAGCTTGGCGAGGCGGTGAACAGCATCATGAAAAAGCAGTTCCCGACAATAGTGGATGTGAATTTCACTGTAAACCTCGAATATCTTTTTGACCGCATAAGCGAAGGTAAGACTTCATGGAAGGAAGTTGTAAGGAATTTCTATCCGGATCTTGAAGAAGCAGTAAAGGCCGCAAACGAAGAGCTCAAGAAGATCGAGATAAAAGATGAGGTTTCGGATGTTCCGTGCGAAAACTGCGGAAGGATGATGGTCTACAAGTACGGCCCTCACGGGCGATTCCTTGCATGCCCGGGCTTCCCCGAGTGCAGGAACACAAAGACCATTGTTGAAAAGGCCGGTGTAAAATGCCCTAAATGCGGACAGGATATCGTGATCCGCAAGACCAAGAAGGGCAGACGTTTCTATGCATGTGAATCGGCAGACTGTGATTACATGTCATGGCAGAAGCCGAAAACAGAAGCGCAGGGCTGATGTTCTTTTGATGTAATTGAGGGACATTTTTCGATTGTATGCAAAGTAGGAGCATAAACCCAATAAATTCAATTAAACAAGAAAGATGCGGTGTTTTTTCGTAGTATTCCGATAAGTTGCCATCAATATAATTTTATTGTTGAAATTTTCAAATAATTATGTTATAATAGCTTAACATAAGAGGGCAACGCTTTCTATTAATTTGAATTGAAGTACTATTCAGAAAACAGGAGGGTTTATGAGCGTTCAACTACTTGATAAAACAAGGAAGATCAACAAACTTCTGCACAACAGCACGCAGAAGATGGTTTTCAGCGACATCTGCACTGTCATGAGCGAAACCCTGGAGTCAAATGTCACTGTAATGAGCAAGAAAGGCAAAGTCCTCGGTGTCCACACGCGTCAGGACATTGAGATGATACATGAACTGATCAAGGATGCTGTAGGCGGGCATATCGACAAGATGCTCAACGAGCGTCTCCTTAACATCCTTTCCACAAAAGAGAATGTCAATCTTGCCACCCTTGGCTTTGAAGGAAAGAACATCGGTAAATACAAGGCCATCATCAGCCCGATAGATGTGGGCGGAGAGAGGCTCGGTACCCTGTTTATCTATAAGGACAAGGATGAATATTCCATAGACGACATCATTTTAAGCGAGTACGGCACTGCTGTCGTTGGTCTTGAGATGCTTCAGTCCGTAAACGAGGAGACTGCCGAAGAAGCAAGAAAGATCCAGATAGTACGTTCTGCGATCGGTACTCTTTCCTTCTCGGAGCTTGAGGCCATTACCCACATTTTTGAGGAACTCGGCGGGAATGAAGGTGTTCTCGTTGCAAGCAAGATCGCCGACAGGGTAGGCATCACAAGGTCGGTTATCGTTAACGCGCTCAGAAAATTTGAAAGCGCCGGAGTTATCGAATCGAGATCTTCAGGCATGAAGGGAACTTACATTAAAGTCGTTAATGATGCGGTCTATGACGAGCTCAAGCCTCTTAAATAAGAGTATGCCGTCAAACAACCGGCAATAAACAAGATCATGCCAAACAACAATTGATAAACACGCGGAACGCAGTAAGATTGCGGTCTGTACATACGGCCATCTGTCTATTCGAGTACATCTTCAGTATCTCTAAAGTTTTCAGATAAGTCTGTCGATATATAAGCAGAACGGATTGGTTAGCGCAAAGGGATTTGTGAATTTTCATGAATCACTTTGCGCTTTTTTGTGCGATAAACTATCGTCACAGGCATGCTTTGGCCGAATTGAACAAAAAATTTGAAAATTCGCTTGTGTTTTTTTAGCAATTCAATATAATTGATGTTAGGGTAGTATGAAATCACTATATCTTGTGGTTTCACGGGGCTCTTCACAAAAAGCACAAGAGCCTCAAAGCTTGAAAATACGCCGTTCAGATTAAATTTTTGGAGGAAATATGATAGGTTCGGATGCTTACAATTATATCAATGTCCTGAACAAAGCCGCGGACGCGTCCTGGGTACGGAACGAGGTTATTGCGAACAACCTCGCGAATGTGGATACTCCCGGTTACAAACGCAAGGATGTCGTATTTGAGAGCTATCTTGAGAATGCGCTCAAGGGTTCGGGATGCCTTGACAAAAAGGTACGGAACATGAACCTTGACGGGATAAAACCCTTTGTTTACACGGATTATGCAAAGCTCAGCTACCGTTATGACGACAATAATGTGGATGTTGCCACGGAAAACGCAAATCTTGCCGAAAACCAGATCAGATATTATACATTGCTCGATTCGATGTCGCAGGAATTCAGCCGCATAAAGACGGCGCTTTCCGTAAAGTGACGTCCTAAGGGCCGCAGATCGCATAACACAAGGAGGAGACCGCCATGATAATGAGCGCACTCAACGTAAGCGCAAGCGGAATGACAGCGCAGCGTTTAAGACTTGACCTTATCTCACAGAATATCGCGAATGTTAATACCACGCGTGATGAAAACGGCAATGTTTACCGCAGGAAGGTGGCTGTTTTCCAGGAAAAACGCCAGGGCACCGGAAAGCTTTTCAATTCGATGCTCTCCACAGCTTCGGAATCCTACGGCAAGGGCGTTATCGTTTCGGGTATCGCGGAGGACCATGTTACCGCGATGAAGAAGGTTTACGATCCTTCACATCCGGATGCGGATGAAGACGGCTATGTAACGCTTCCGAACGTCAATACCGTCACCGAGATGACAAACCTTATTGATGCAACAAGATCCTACGAAGCAAATGTTACAGCTTTCAATGCAACAAAGAACATGCTGCTCCGCGGTCTTGAAGTAGGGCAGTGATGCTGCTCCGCTGTCTTGAAGCAGGGCAGTGATGCTGTATTTTGATCACATTTAACGCTTAGGACCGGAATAAAACACTTCCGGATCTAAAAGGAGTCTGAACCATGGATGTAAATATTTTAAACGGGCTTACCGCAGTCAGCGGTGTTTCCGGCGTATCGGACATTACGGGCGTTACCGCGATAAAGGATCCGTCCTCTGTGGCGCCGCCCAACAATTCTGTTTTTGAAACGCTTCTTCAGTCCGCGCGCACAATGGTTGCCGAAACGAATTACTACCAGAATGCAGCGGAGGAAGCGGAACTGAAATATGCGATGGGGCTCATGACAAACACCCACGAGCTTCAGGTGGCGCAGCAGAAGGCTAACCTTTCACTTCAATACACGGTTGCGGTACGCAATGCGGTTATAGATGCTTACAAAGAGATAATGCAGATCAATTTCTGATGTGATATCCGGCGGATGAAGCTGCCGGGAATTGGGGAAAAAGCGGATAATATTTTTGGAGGCGTAACATGCCGGAAAGACTTAAGAAGATTCAGGCGAAACTGCTTGAATTCTGGAGTAAATACACAAAGAAACAACGTGCGATCTTCCTTGGTATCGTAGGAGGAGTGATCGTTCTTCTTGTCGTGCTCATAATCATATTAAGCAGGACCAGGTTCATGGATCTTGCTACCTTCACGGACAAGACTACCGCAGCAAACGCGGTGTCGACTCTCAATCAAAACGGCATCAAATCCCGTCTTGTGAGCAATCCCGGAAGCTATACCGTACAGGTGGATGAAAAATCCGAGATACAGGCGACCGTGCTCATTACCGGTACCTACGGCGAATCCGAGTTTTTCTCTCTTGACCAGCTCCTGAACAATTCGCTTACAACGACAGATTCGGACAGAAGGCTTAAGAACGACCTTTATATCCGTTCGGAGATAGAGGCAGGTCTTGAGAAGATGAACGGGATCGCAAATGCTACCGTTATCTTTTATCCCCGCAACGAAATGAACACCGTCTTTACAAAGGCTAACGACATAGCCTGCAGCGTAGTGCTTGAGACAAGAGACAAGATATCTTCGAAGACTGCCGAAAATCTTGCCCAGCTTATTGCCACTGCGCTCGGAAACAAGGATGTAAAGCAGATCAAGATCATGGATCAGGACATGAACCTGCTGTTCGGAGCCGTAAAAACCGAGGAAGAGGAGACTCTTTCACAGCGTGAACAGTGGATGCGCTGGATCACGAACTTCTACACCGAGCGTGTTGTCGAGCTTGGCGAGAGGAGCGGATTTGACACGACTGCTGCCGTAAACCTTAATTTCGATTTCTCGGAAATGAGCTATGCGTATAAAGAGTATATCGCGGCAGAGGGCCAGGAACAGGGCCTTTACGACATCTACAAAACGGTGACATCGAAGAACACAGGTACTCCCGGCGATGTGCCGGGTACAGATCCGAATGATGAGACCGATTATTACATCGTCAATAACGGAGGCGGCGAAAGTTCTTATAAATCCACGGAGATCAAGTATCTGCCGAATGAAAAACTTACGCAGTTCACCAAAGACAATACACAGGTGCTTCCCGAATCTTCCTCTATGGCCATAACGCTTAACCGCGTAAATACAGTGCGTGAGAGCGATGAAGCGGTCCAGACGGCACTGACGGAGCTTAATATCGATTTCGAGGAATACTGCAGACGGAACAGCCGGCCGGTGCTCATCGGTGAAGCCGAGGCGGACGCGGAGCTCCTTACGCAGCTTCAGAGTCTTTTCAGGGATGCGACGAATATACCGACGGACAGGATCACAGTTCTCGCTTATGATGTTTACAACTATATCCCCAATGAGACGGTACCTTTTGACTGGTCCATAATCTTCAGGATACTTCTTGCTGTCCTGATCGTTGGTCTGCTCCTGTTCGTACTCCTTCGCGGCATGCGTCCGGAAGAGGTTGTCGAACAGGAACCGGAGCTTTCAATCGAGCAGCTTCTTGCTACGACGAAAGAGAACCAGAGTCTCGAGGATATCGAGATCAGCGAGAAATCAGAGACATTACGTCTTATCGAAAAGCTTATCGACGAAAATCCACAGGCGGTTGCAAATCTTTTACGCAACTGGCTTGAGGATGACTGGGGCTGACAGGCTCGCGTTTGATAAATCAGCTTAAGGAGGTTTCACAATGGCACAAAAACCGGCTGCAGGCGGCGTATCGGAGCTTTCCGGCCTTACAAAATCCGCTATCTTAATGATCTCTCTTGGACCGGAAAAATCCTCGAAGATATTCCAGAACCTTAAAGAGGAGGAGATAGAAGCCCTTACTCTTGAGATCGCAAATACAAGAAATATCTCACAAACTGTCAAGGATCAGGTAATAGATGAGTTTTACCAGGTCTGCCTTGCGCAGCAGTTCATTTCCGAGGGCGGTATCGGCTACGCCAAAGACCTTCTCGAAAAAGCGCTCGGAAGCGACAAGGCTGTGGATATCATCAGCAAGCTTACCGCATCCTTACAGGTACGTCCTTTCGAATTTGTAAGGAAGACAGAGGCTTCCGTGCTTTTGAACTTCATACAGGACGAGCATCCGCAGACCATCGCCCTTATCCTTTCGTACCTTTCGGCAAGCCAGGCTGCGGGCGTTATCTCGTCGCTGCCTCCGGACAAGCAGGTTGATGTTGCGAAGCGTATCGCCACCATGGACCGTACCTCGCCCGATGTCATCAAGGAGGTTGAGCGCGTATTGGAAAGAAAGCTTGTTTCGCTTGTTAACCAGGATTACACCATCGCCGGCGGTATCGACGCCGTAGTTGAGATCCTCAACTCCGTTGACCGCGGTACAGAGCGTCATATCCTTGAAACCCTCGAGACCGAGCAGCCCGAGCTTGCAGACGAGATCCGCAAGAAGATGTTCGTATTCGAGGATATCCTTACTCTCGACGACAAGTCCATACAGAGAGTCCTCCGCGAAGTCGACAACAACGACCTTGCCATCGCTCTCAAGGGCTCGAACGAAGAGGTTCAGGCCGCTATCTTCAAGAACATGTCGACACGTCTTGCACAGATGATCAAAGAGGATATGGATTTCATGGGACCTGTTCGTATGAAGGATGTTGAAGAGGCTCAGCAGAAGATCGTTAACATCATCAGAAAACTTGAGGATGCTTCCGAGATCATCATTTCGAGAGGTGGAGGTGACGAGGTAATTGTCTAATGTCATAAAGGCAATGAATGTCCGCTACAAGGAAGATAAAAAGGAGCTTGATTTCAACAAGGTCGCAGAGGGGTTTGTACAGCTTTATGCGGAGAACCTTGCGCGCGCGGAAGAGATAGAAAGAGAAGATCACCCTGACGAAGACGGCGTCCTTTCGGATATTTCGCAGGATGACGGATATGAGGGGCAAGAAGAGGGGCAGCCCGCAAACGGGCATGCAGCCCTGTCGGAACATGAAGCAAGGGCTATCACCGAACCGCAGGCCAAACCAGTTCTCCCTCCCGAACTTGACATAGAAGCCGTTCGTGAGGAATGTGAGCAGCTCAAGGCGGATACCCGTGCGGAATGCGACAGGATCATCGATGAAACAAGGGCCGCTATCGAAGTCGAGCGTTCCGAAGCCTTGAAAGAGGCAAAGGAGCGGGGGTATATTGACGGCGTGAATGCCGCCCGTTCTGAATATGACGAAATGAAGCAGGAACTTGCAGAGAAACTTGAAAACGCCGACAAGGAGTTTGAAAAGAAAGTCGACGAGCTTGAGCCTGCTTTTGTTGAACTTATGATAAAGCTGATCGGGAAGATCACGGGGATACTTGTTGACGACAGGCGCGACCTGATCCTTCACATCATCAGGCAGAGCATCCTCGGGATGGAGAACAGCAACAATTATATCATCCATGTCTCGAAGGATGATTTTGACTTTGTAAACTCAAAAAAACAGGATCTGCTCTACGAGCTTAAAGGAAACAGCCTCGAGGTCGTGGAGGATCCTGTCCTTACAAGAGCCCAGTGCACCATCGAGACGGATACGCGTATCTTTGACTGCAGCCTTGATGTACAGCTCAAGAACCTTATCGCAGACTTAAAGCTTCTGTCGGATATTTAAGGCTTTTACGGGAAAGGACGACTTTCCCCGGGGATTACGGCCCATCCGGCTGTTTGAGGGAACATGATCGATTTTGAAAAATACAATGCGCTTCTCGATAAGACCTATGTAAGCCGCCTCGGCAAGGTAAGCAAGGTGGTCGGCCTTACGGTTGAATCAATAGGACCCGACGCAAATACAAACGACCTGTGCAGGATCGTGTCAACGGACAAATCCCAGTCGGTACTTGCGGAGGTAATAGGGTTCCGTGACGGCCGCATACTGCTCATGCCCTTTGGGGAGCTTGACGGGATAGGCATCGGGAGCACTGTCGAAAACTTAAATACCGTGCATATGGTAAAGGTTGGGCCAAACCTTCTGGGAAAAGCACTGGACGGTCTCGGCGAGCCACTTGACGGTTCCGAGCTTAAATGCCCCGAACAGTATTCCGTGGAGGCACAGCCTCCGGATCCGATGGAAAGGGTCATTATAGACTCTGTTCTGCCGCTTGGAGTCCGTGCGATAGACGGCCTTCTTACAGTCGGCAAGGGACAGCGTATCGGTATCTTTGCCGGTTCCGGCGTAGGTAAGAGTACGCTTCTCGGTATGATAGCGAGAAATACAAGGGCGGACATAAATGTCATAGCCCTTATCGGCGAGCGTGGCCGTGAGGTCAAGGAATTCATTGAACGCGACCTCGGGGAAGAGGGCTTGAAGCGCTCCGTGCTTGTTATCGCAACATCCGACAAGCCTGCCATAATCCGTAAAAAAGCGGCAAAGACGGCAACATCCATAGCCGAATACTTCAGGAACCAGGGGCAGGATGTCCTTCTCATGATGGACTCCCTTACCCGTTTTTCAATGGCTCAGCGTGAGATAGGACTTGCAGCCGGTGAGCCGCCTGTTTCAAGAGGCTATCCTCCGAGCGTGTATTCCGAGATGCCAAAGCTCCTTGAACGCGCGGGAAATGATGACAGAGGCTCTATCACAGGCCTTTATACGGTCCTTGTAGACGGTGACGATTTTAACGAACCCATTACGGATACAGCGAGAGGTATCCTTGACGGACATATAATCCTGACAAGAAAGCTCGCAAACAGGAACCATTACCCTGCGATCGACGTATTGCAGAGTATCTCCCGTGTAATGAGCAGCATCATAACAAAAGAACATAAGAAGCTTGCGGGCAAATGCAAAATGCTGCTCGCAACTTACAATGACGCGGAAGACCTTATAAACATAGGTGCTTACCGTGCGGGATCGAACAAGGACATAGACCTTGCGATCTCGAAGATAAACGACATAAACCGCTTCCTGACGCAGGATGTGTACGAAAAGTTCACCTTCGACGAGACGGTGAAGATGCTTAACGACATCCTTGCGGACACTCTTGAACAGTCTTAAAAAGGGTACGGGGAAGCTTTCTGACAAGACCGGGTGCAAGCCAAAGGAGGCTTGCGGGTCTGGGAGGACGGTATGGAAAAGTTCCGGTATTCCATGCAGAATATCCTGAATGTTAAAGAAAAGATGGAGGCCCAGGAAAAGCTCCTTTTCCAGATAGCGACGGAAAATGTGCGCGAGGAGGAAAAGAAGCTTGAAGCCCTGTTTGCCAAAAAAGCCGGATATGAAGAGCTTTTGCGGGAGTCCATGCAGGAAAAGCTCGATGTTACGGAGATGCGTACCTACAGGGATGCGATATCCAACACAGAAGACCGGATAAAGACCCAGAGAGGCATTTTAAGGATCGCGGAGCAGAAGCTCGAGGTCCAGCGTAAGAAGCTTGAGGATGCCATTAAAGAACGTAAAGTCCACGAGGTTTTAAAGGAAAACGCGTTTGAAGCTTATAAACGCGAATATGAGAGAGAAGAGCAAAAGGCAGTGGATGAGCTTGTAAGCTTCCAGTATTCGGAGAAGCAGACACGGAGCGAAGCATAAAAGCCGCCATGCCGGGAGGAGATCATGCCAAAGAAGAAAAATACAGAAGAACGTGATAACGGCGGGAGCCTTGTGGCTTTTCTCATCGTCCTTATCTTTATACTTATATGGCTTTCGGTTTTCGCACTGCTTATCAAGTTTGATGCCGGAAACCTCGGTACCACGCTGCGCCCGTACTTAAAGGACGTACCGGTCTTAAGGATGATACTTCCGAAAGTCTCCGACGAACAGATACAGCAGGAGAACGATTATCCCTACAAAAACCTTAACGAAGCCATTGCTGCGATAAAAGAGTACAAAGCCCAGCTTGAAGACCTCACAAAGGAAAACGAGGAGCTTAAGAGCAAGGTGGCGGAGCTTACCGCGGAAAACAACAGGCTCAAGGTCTATGAGGACAATCTCAAGAGCTTTGAAGAAAGAGTAAAGAAGTTCGAGGAGTATGTCGTATTCAACGAAAAGGCACCGGATGTAGATAATTACAAGCAGTTCTACGAATCCATATCCCCGGAGAACGCTGCAAGGATATACGAAGAAGTCCTTCTTCTCCTGCAGTACGACGAGGAGCTTAAGGAACAGGCCAAGAGACTTACCCTTATGGATCCCGGAAATGCCGCAAGGATCATGGAAAACATGACGGCTGACATCGAATACCTGACAAAGCTCATACACTGCATGAAGGTTGCCGATTCGGCAGCGATCATGGATGAGATGGATGCGCTTTACGCCGCAAAGATCCAGCAGCGTATGGCGGACCTTAATACCGCATCAAGACAGACGCTTTACGAGATATTAAATACAAAATATCCGGAATAAAAAGATACAAAATCGCTTAAGTTTATCATGATCCTGTCCGATATAGTACTTGTATGGGAGAAACATGTGTATTTTGGCGGTTTCCCGTACAAGTATCGGAAAGGAGGAAAGATATGACGGTACAATCAGTCGGTTCCTTTACCGCAAATGTAAATGTGGTATCGGGCCAGGCAGGTAAAACGGCCGCGACTGACAGCTTTGGAAAGATGATGACTTCAAGGGCCAAAGAAGCATCGGATACAACAAAGCAGACTGCAAGCAAAGACACTGAGAACGACAACAGAATATCGAAGTCCGGTCAGAGTGCGAAAGCAAACAGTACGGAGAGCGCGAACGAGAAGATACCTGCCGGGAACGATGTAAAGGAACAAATCGAAACTGTGCAGGAAAAAGATCCGGGGAATGTCAAAGACCTCGAGAAAGTACTCGAGACACTCGCAACACTGCTGAACACCATTACGGAGATCCTGCAGAATGCCTTTGAGGCCACAGACGAAGAGCTTGTGACCGGTGCCGCAGAGCTTGGCTTACAGCCTTCAGACCTGCTGAACACCGACAGCTTAAAGGACCTTTTCCTTGAGATGAGCGGCAAGGGTGCGGAGGACCTCATCGCAGATGAAGATCTTCTTGCGGAGTTCAACAGCTTAAGCGAACAGGTGAACGAGCTTCTTCAGGAATTTGGAGTTGAGGACGGAGAGCTTTTCAAAAAACTTGCGACGCTTATCGGCACAGAACCCGCAAAGGTTCCCGAAACTCCCGAATTCAACGAGGTGCTGAATGCTTACCTTACGGCGGAAGAGACCGAACCCGGGACAGAAGAGACTCCTGCTTTTAAGGTCGAGATCGAAGACTTAAGAGGAGAAGCAAAGCCTGAAACGGCAGAGAATGCAGTTGTTGAAACGGAGGTTTCAAGAGCGGACGGATCCTCGGAAAAAGACACACAAAGCGGTTCGCATGACGCAAATGACACACATTCCTTTGTCCAGGCAAACGATTTTGTAAAGACGCTTGCACAGGCAGCAGAGGATGAGGCACCTGCGGTACAGCAGAACACCTTCAGGGATCTGTACGACATCTCGGGTCAGACTATAAGCCAGATCAAGGTAAGGCTCAATGCTGACAGCTCACATATGGAGATCCAGCTCAACCCCGAACATCTCGGGAAGGTCGAGATCAACATAAGCTCTAAGAACGGTGCGGTAACGGCAGAGCTCACAGCTCATAACGAAGCTGCAAAGAGAGCGCTTGAAGCAGGCCTTGAAGACTTAAAGACAGCACTTAACGACACAGGACTTAAAGTAGAAAACGTCGAAGTTACGCTTGCAGAATACGGCTTCAGACAGCGTGACGAACAGGAACAGAGCGGCGGCAGAGGACAGGGAAGACAGGGCAGACGCCGGATCAACCTTGACACTGCGGATACCGGCATCAATGACGGTTTCGAAACAGCCGGCGAGATAATGAAAGAGATGAACGGCGGAAGCGTAGATTATACGGTATGACCGCTGTAACGAAAGGAAGTAAACATGAGCGAACTTATTGCTTCGGTAGTTGACGGCGTCGTTCAACAGAGCAACAAAGCCGAATCTACCAAAAAGGCAGGAAACGAACTCGGGAAAGACGCGTTCCTTCAGCTGCTTGTAGCGCAGATGAAGAACCAGGATCCGCTCGAACCCCAGACGGATACCGAATTCGTATCACAGCTTGCAACATTCTCACAGCTTGAACAGCTGCAGAATCTGTCATCTTCCTACGAAACGTCCCAGGCATTCTCACTGGTCGGCAAGAACGTGATACTGCAGACCACCGATGCGAACAACAAATCTTTCTTTGTTAGCGGACAGGTGGACTTCATCAATGTAAACGGCAACAAGACAAAGCTTTCCGTAAACGGTAACTTGTACGATATGGATCAGCTCTACAGCGTTGTTGACGATACTTATCTTGTACAGCAGGGATTACCCAAGATCGAGAAAGAATATGAATTCATCTATGATGCACAGAACCCTACACCGATATCATTTGAAGTAAGTCTCGGGGAAGGAGATACAAAAGCGGATCAGGTTGCGATAGCGATCAACAACGAACTGCTTGACTCTTCACAGTATTCCCTTAACGGCGATAAGATAACGATCTATCCCGAAGGACTTAAGAACTTAAGGACAGGCGTTTATTATCCCACAGTGATCTTCAATGACAGCTATTACACAACAGCGGCGGACAAGATAAAGATCAATGTCATCAATTATGATGAAAACGCAGATGCCGGGAACAGCGGGATCACAGACGACCAGCTTGACATACTGACAGACGGATCGACGGGAGCCTGAAAAACGGAGGCTAAAGTGAATCCTAATCAGTTGATAAACAGAAATTATACTTCCATCGAACAGATGACCGACATGGTGCAAAGACCTTCGGTGAAACCTGTTAAGACTACGGATGGAAAGAGTTTTACGGAGATCCTCGACTCCTTAAAGGCAAAAGACCTTGTTTTTTCAAAGCACGCAAACGAGAGATTAAAGAGCAGGAACATCGACCTCTCGCATGAACAGCTTGAAAGACTGAACGACGGTACGGTAAAAGCCGGAGAAAAGGGGATAAAGGAATCGCTCGTCATGGTAGACGATTTTGCATTTATCGTCAATACAAAGAGTAAAACGGTCATCACCGCGGTAAGCGGAAACGACGACAAGGTTTTTACGAACATAGACGGAGCAATAATAGCATAACAATCACACCGTGATCATTCGCCGGACCTTTAGGAGGCGAAGCCGGCCGAACGACAGACGCCGGCAGTCACGAAACCCAAGGAGGTCATTTATTTATGATGCGTTCACTCTATTCTGGTGTTTCGGGTTTGAAAGTACACCAGACCAAAATGGATGTTATCGGTAACAACATTTCTAACGTTAACACTGTTGGTTTCAAGGCCAGCACAGTTACATTCTCGGATGTTTTATATCAGAAGAGCAGCTCCGCTTCGGGTCCTTCCGCAACAACGGGAAAGACCGGTGTTAATGCCAAGCAGATAGGTCTTGGCGCCGGGCTTGCTTCTATCCAGGCCGCAATGACGACATCGGGCGGTTCCCAGAGAACTGACAATCCTTTCGATATCATGATCGAAGGCGAAGGCTTCTTTATCGTTAACGACGGAAGCGGCAATGTATTCACAAAAGCCGGCAATTTCACCGTTGACGCAAACGGAACCCTCTGCAATTCAAACGGTTACGCCGTTATGGGATGGCAGGTAGACCCCAACGATCCTGCAAAATGCGTTTCAGACAACGTTTCTCCGTTAAGGATCATGTCGCCCGAAAGAGCAAAGGTTGCCCCTGAAGCAACAAAAGACTGCTACATCACAGGTAATATCGACAGCAGGGATACACAGATCGCAAGCGATACAGGTAAGACCGTAAGCGTTTCCTTCTACGATTCGCTCGGCCAGAGCTACATGCTTACCATGAGAGTGGTTCAGAGCGCAAACAACACCGCACGGTACAGTGTTTATCCCATCAATATCTTCAATGCCGACGGAACCTCCATTTTCTCAAATGAGATCACAGATCCCGACACAGGCCTGGTTTCATACGAGTCCACCCAGATTGACTCGTTCACTCTCGGCGGACAGACCTACGGTGTAACACTCGATACCACTACGGGCGCTATAACCTTTGACAATGTCGATGTTAATTATCTTACATTCAACGGCGCAAACGGTCACTTTATAGGTGTTGGCGAGGAGGATTCAACAGACGAGTCTATCAGCTTTTCGATCGAGACGACCCCGAATCCTTTCGAGACGATAAACATCGACTTCTCGACCATTACAATGTATGCAAACAGCGGTACTTCAAACCTTGAGGCCGTTAAGGGAAGCACCACCGGCTACAATGCGGGCAAGCAGGCCGGCGACATGACGGGCGTGAGCATTTCCACAACAGGCGAGATCTACGGTGTTTACGACAACGGCGATACGATGCTCCTCGGACAGATCGTTGTTGCTACCTTCGCTAACGCATCGGGCCTTGAAGCCATAGGTAACAACCTTTACAAGACCACGATGAACTCCGGCGATTTCGACGGTGTGGGTGAAGAGGTTGCGATGTCCGGCGGCTCCTTTACCACCGGTGTTCTCGAAATGAGTAACGTTGACCTTGCACAGCAGTTTACCGATATGATCACGACACAGCGTGGTTTCCAGGCTAACTCGAGGATCATCACAACATCCGACTCACTTCTTGAAGAACTCATAAACCTTAAGAGATAATGATCACAGTATTTCCGGAGCGGGCTTTAGTCCGCTTCGGATAGTGTGATTTTAAATTGTTCTGACATTTCTCTCATGACGGGAGGTAAAGACATGATCGATGTAACACGCATGAATGATACGGTATTTACGATAAATGCAGAGCTTATCGAGATGATCGAGGAGACTCCGGATACAGTCATCACTCTTACAACCGGTAAAAAATTTATCGTAAAAGAAAGTAGACAAACAATTAAGAATAGGGTAAAATCTTATAAGAGTGACATTTTTGGAGGAAAATTCGCCTCTGAGGCATAAGAATTTTCCGACACTTAAAATAGATCTGTTCATCTGAACGGGAATGGTGGTGGAATTTTGGATCTTGCTAGTATCATTGGTATGATAGGTGCTTTTGGCCTGATGATCATGGGTATGGTCATCGGCGATGCCGGTTTTTCGGCTCTGAAAGGCTTCATAGATGCGCCCTCCGCAGCGATCACCTTCGGTGGAGCGCTTCTTGCGACACTTATGGGTACTCAGAGCATACCTGCTTTCATAAACGGCTTAAAGAGCTTTACGCTCATCTTCAAGCCGTTCCAGCAAAATGAAGAAGAGATCATCAAAAGCATTATAAACTTAAGCAACGTGGCGAGAAAAGAGGGCCTGCTCTCCCTTGAAGAGGCAGCCAACGGAATGGAAAACGAGTTCCTGAAGAAAGGTATCCTGCTCATAGTCGACGGTACCGATCCCGAACTTGTAAGAAGTATTCTCGAAACGGAACTTTCCTGCGTTGAAACAAGACATAAAGATGTTATCGGTTTCTGGGACAACCTCGGAGCGTCCGGCCCTGCATGGGGTATGATCGGTACCCTTATCGGTCTTATCAACATGCTTGCAAACCTGTCGGATGTATCCTCTGTAGGTCCTAACATGGCTGTCGCCCTCGTTACGACATTCTACGGCTCGGTCCTTGCAAACTGGATATGTACGCCTGTTTCAAACAAGCTTAAATCCAACACGGCTTCCGAGATAGCAATGAAGGAAGTTATGGTGGAAGGCCTTCTTTCGATACAGGCAGGTGAAAACCCCCGTGTCATCGAAGAAAAGCTTAAATCCTTCCTGTCACCCGAAAGGCGCAGCAAGCTCAGCACCGGTGAGGGCGAAGGCGAACAGTCGTGATGAGTTTTTTATGAGGTTGATTTATGGCTAAGAAAAAACAAGAAGATGCACCGAAAGGGTCACCCGCGTGGATGGCGACCTTCTCGGATCTTATGAACCTGCTTCTTTGCTTCTTCGTTCTTCTGTTTTCGATGTCAAGTGTTGATGCGAACAAATGGAATGAAGTTGTCCAGAGTATCAACAGCAGCTTCAGTATCTTTACCGGAGGCTATACCTCCGTCGGCGAGGGGCTGCTGATAGGCTCCGGAACATCACAGCTCAGTGACCTTGACGAGTATTACCAGTCAATGGGACAGGCCAGCGAGGATAAAAACGGCGAGGATATAAACGATAATCCGTCGGACAATCCGGAACAGAGCATTGAAGACAAGATATACCAAGCAAACAAAGGCGAGACCGAGAAGATACTTGATGAGATATCCGAAAACCTCGACATGGCGAATATCAGCGGGTATGTTGATATCGCAATGGACAAGGCGGCAAGATACGTGGAACTAACCGTGAGCGGCGGATTCCTGTTCGACTCCGGGAGTGCGAACATCAAGGATTCCGTAAAACCGATACTTTCAAAGCTTGGAGATGTATTAAAGATCTACGACAAATACATGATCGAGATAATCGGCCACACGGACAATGTTCCCATGTATTCCGTAGAATTCCGGAGCAATGACGAGCTTTCGTCCGGCAGGGCGATCAGTGTAAAAAACTATCTTGTCAACGTAAAGGGCCTTGATATCAAGACCATGAAGTGGTCGGGCAGGGGCGAGTACGATCCCGTTGCCAGCAATGCAACACCCGAGGGCAGGGCGCGCAACAGACGTGTCGAGATAAGAGTATATAATTCGCTTAATTCCGATTAAATACAGGAGGAAGCCGGCTTGCCGGCGAAAGAAAAATGAAAAAGAACATCCTTGCTATCGTGATACTTGCAGCAACGCTCGTAAACGCAACGCTTTCGGCGATGATCCTGTTTACCTTCGTGCCTTATGTAAAGCGGGCAAACAATCTCGTTACAGATATTGCGAAGGCTATAGACCTTGACATCAAGGGCGGTCCCGGGCTTAACCCGAGCGCCGTTAACATTGCCGATCTCGAAACGTATCCCGTTTTTGAAAAGGCCAACGCGAACCTTAAGATAGGCGATGACGGAAAGACAAGATACGCCCAGGTCGATGCGTTCCTTTCCCTCAATACAAAGCACGAGCAGTACGCGGCACTGAAGCCCGTTCTTGATGCGCAGATCGAAAAAGTAAAGACCATCATCATATCCGAGGTATCAAAATATACCTACAAGGAGCTTGATGATGCATCGATAAAAGAGAAGATCAACAAAAATGTCCTCGAGAGCGTTCAGACGCTTTTTGATTCAACGTTTATCCATTCGGTGGATATCCGCATACTTATCGCATAGACCATATAAAAAACTGTTTACTTGTAAACGGATATTGGGTATAATCAAATTTAAAGATATTTTAGTGCATATGACGGCTTTTGCCTGTTTGGCTCTTTACAAATCTTGAAGAAGGGGGTTCGAAGATGGGTGACGTCTTATCACAAAGTGAAATAGACAATCTGCTTGCGGCCCTTAACAGCGGCGAGATCGACGCCGAAGAATTCAAGGATAATAAAGAGAAGCAGGTTAAGAATTATAACTTTGCAAGACCTTCAAAGTTTTCAAAAGAGCATCTGAGGGCGCTTGAAGTCATCTTCGAACACTACGGACGTCTTCTTGCCACAAACCTTCCGGCATACTTAAGAAAGCCGGTTCAGGTAGAGGTGATAAACGCCGAAGCGCAGGCTTTCCAGGAGTTCACGAATGCACTTTCGAACCCCGTGCTGCTCGGCATAATAGAGTTTCAGCCGCTTGACGGAAATATTTTGCTTGAACTTGCGGATAATCTCGGTTATGCTATTATTGACAGGATGCTCGGCGGAAACGGCGATCCCCTTGACAAGCCGAGGGAAGTATCGGAGATAGAGCGGGCAATCATAGAGAGGATATTTGTCATAATGACAAACCTCCTGATAGCGCCTTTCGAGAACGTGATAGCGCTTGAACCGCGGTTCTCGCGCATAGAAACGAACTCCCAGTTCGCACAGATCATCTCTCCTTCGGAAATGGCATCTATCGTAACACTGAACGTCAAGATAGGCAATGTGGAAGGAATGCTTAATGCATGTCTCCCGTACGAATGCCTCGAAAAAGTTATAGACAGGCTGAATACCAAGTACTGGTACTCGACCATGAAGACCGCAAGCGAAGAGGAATACAGGGAGTTCATCGAAGTCGTCCTCTCGAAGGCGAGGATCCCGATCAAAGCGGTTCTTGGCCGGAGCGTTATCTCGGTCAACGATATCGTCAATATGCAGAAGGGCGATATCATCAAGCTTGATACAAAAGTTAACGACGAGCTTAAGGTTTACGTCGGGAACATCGACAAATTCAGGGCTCTGCCCGGTGAATCGTCGAATGTATATGCTGTAAAGGTTACAAATATCATCAGGGAGGAGGAATCGTGATATGGATGGCGGCTTATCGCAAGATGAGATCAATGCTTTACTGAACGGTATCGATTCGGGATCCGACAGCGGCGGCGGCGCAGTGCTTACGGAATCCGAAAAAGACGTTCTCGGCGAAGTCTCCAACATAAGCATGGGTTCTGCGGCAACAGCACTGTTCACATTGCTCAACCAGCGTGTAAACATCACTACGCCCCAGGTATCCTACACAACATGGGACGAGCTTATCACCAATTACCCTGCACCCTGTGTTTTCGTACAGATTTCCTACCGTGAAGGGATCGAAGGAAGCAACGTTTTTATCTTACAGGAGAAAGACGTTAAGATCATAGCAGACCTCATGATGGGCGGCGACGGAACAAATATCGGTTCTGAGCTTTCGGAACTGCACCTGAGTGCAATAAGCGAGGCCATGAACCAGATGATGGGTTCCTCGTCAACCTCACTTTCTTCGATACTTGAGACTAAGATCGATATCAGCCCGCCTCTCGCAAGCGTCGTAAATCTTACGGATGCCATAAAAGAGAATGATGTGGGCAAATTCCTGCAGGGGACGTTCGTAAAAGTTTCCTTCAGCCTCGAAGTCGGCGACCTCATCAACAGTGAGCTGATGCAGCTGTATCCGCTTGATTTCGCAAAGGATCTGCATGCGAAGTTCATGAAATACGCCGGTATCGACGCAAATGACGATTTCGGTAATATTTCCGCGAACGATCTGCCTCCGGCAGCAGCACCCGCACCAGAGCCTGCTCCGCAGCCTGCACCGCAGGTACAGCAGCCCCAGATGGCACAGCAGCCTCAGATGATGCAGCAGCCACAGATGGCGCCCCAGATGATGCAGCAGCCCATGATGCAACCGCAGATGATGCAGCAGCCAATGTACGCGATGCCGCCCGTTCAGGACGTGAACATATCGCCGGTACAGTTCCAGCCTTTCGTTGCTGCAAGCCCGCTTCTCCAGACGGAGAACATAGACCTGCTGCTTGATGTGCCCCTTGAGGTTACGGCAGAGCTTGGAAGGACAAGCAAATCCATCAAGGAGATACTTGATTTCTCACCGGGTACGATCATAGAACTCAATCGTCTTGCGGGTGAACCGATAGATGTATTGATAAACGGCAAGTTTGTTGCCAAGGGCGAAGTGTGTGTCATCGAAGAGACCTTCGCGATCAAAGTAACTGAAGTAGTTAAATAACACCTAATAAATTGATAGGAGACCGGATATGGCAAAAAACATTTTAATCTGTGATGATGCGGCTTTCATGCGAATGATGATCAAGGACATTCTCACAAAGAATGGCTACAATGTCGTAGGAGAAGCAGAAAACGGACTGAAAGCGGTGGAGAAGTATAACGAGACGAAACCCGATCTTGTTATGATGGACATCACCATGCCCGAAATGGACGGTATTCAGGCCCTTAAGAACATCAAGGCTTCGGATCCGAACGCAAGCATCATCATGTGCTCGGCTATGGGTCAGCAGGCAATGGTTATCGATTCGATCCAGTCTGGAGCAAAAGACTTTATCGTTAAGCCTTTCCAGGCAGACCGTGTTCTCGAGGCTGTAAAGAAGGCGATCGGCTGATGCGCTTTGCCCTGCTTACAAACAATTCCCATGTTCTTGAAAATCTGTTCAAGACCTTCGGACTGTTGCTTGTTTTTATTGTGATCATAATAGCATGCTATTATGTGACCAAGCTTGTCGGTACAAACCAGCTCGCAAAGTCCAAAAACAGCAACTTTAAGATCCTTGACACATATAAGCTTGGCCAGAATCAGCTTCTGGCCATAGTGGAAGTAGGAACAAGGTATTTTTGTATCGGTATCACCAAAGAGCAGATATCGCTTATTTCTGAGCTCGATACGGACAGTTTTACCGTACCGGACATAAAGGGGATGCCTTCTTTTGCAGGCGTTTTTTCACAGGCTGTAAAAGCTGGCAGCAAAAAGAAAAATGACGGGGGCGGGAAATCCTCCGAAGGGCCGGAAGAAAACACTCCGGACAAAGAGGACACAGACAGGGAAATTTAAGTCTGTTCCCGACAGATCAATATATTTTAGATCGAAGGTTGATATTATTATGTCTAAAAAGCAACATTCAGGATTTGGAAGGCTGAAGATTTTCATTCCTGTTCTTGCTTTGGTAGCCGTATTAACCTTTATTTGTGGTGCGCCTGTTTACGCGCAGGCTTCGGACACAAACGAAGATATAACGACAGCTCCGGCTGAGAATACTCAGGGTATCGAAGGTACTCTGGGTAATTTGCATTTTGAGTTCAATCCTAACGGTGAAGACGGGAATTCATGGTCCTCTACATTGCGGATCATCCTTGTCTTGACCGTTATTTCTCTTGCGCCGTCAATACTCATCATGATGACGTCCTTTACGCGTATCATAGTCGTGATGCATTTCCTAAGGACGGCCATAGGTACACAGACCACGCCTCCGAACCAGGTGCTCATAGGTCTTGCCCTTTTCCTCACGATCTTCATCATGTCTCCTACGATAACGGAGATAAATGATGTTGCGATAAAACCTCTTTCCGCCAACGAGATAACGGCCCAGGAGGCCTTCGAGAAGGGCCAGCAGCCTATCAGGACCTTTATGGTGCGGCAGATCGGAAACAGCGACGCGGAACTGAGGCTGTTCCTTGATCTTGCGGGAATAGAGCAAGTCGATTCGGCCGAGGATGTTCCGATGAGTTCGCTTATCCCGGCATTTATCCTAAGCGAGCTGAAAAAGGCATTTATCATGGGATTCCTGATATATCTGCCTTTCCTTGTCATAGACATGGTCGTATCCTCGACCCTTATGTCGATGGGTATGATGATGCTCCCGCCCACGACTATCTCAATGCCCTTCAAGGTGTTGCTCTTTATCGTTGCGGACGGATGGAACCTGATAATCGGTGAGCTTGTAAAGACCTTTTACTACTACTAGCGGCGCGGGAGGTTAGGCGCGACTGCCGGATATTTTGAACCGCAAAAAGGGAGAAAAGGGGGAAGCATATGAATGAGAATCAAATAGTCGAGATCACCGTGCAGACCTTGTATCTCATAATCAAGGTCGCGGCGCCGATGCTCATAGTCTCGCTGATAATAGGCCTTATCATAAGCCTTCTGCAGACCATCACATCGATCCAGGAGCAGACTCTCACGTTTGTTCCCAAGCTTATCGGTGTCTTTATAGTCGTTATGATATTCGGATTGTGGATCATGCGTAATATATCTGAGTTTTTGCAGCAGATCGCATCTTCCTTCGGGACATATATTTACGGATAGCCGGTCTGACCGGTTTGGAACGGATCAGTTATGAATGTTAGCGTATCGATCGAACAAATTGAATTTTTTCTGCTGATTCTCGTCCGTTGTTCTGCCTTTGTGCTGACGGCTCCTTTTTTCAGTACACAGGGCATCCCGATGCGTGTAAAAGCCGGTGTTTCGATACTCCTTGCGGTGGCGGTAAATGCCGCGACACCCTTTGCAGCCGTTGAATACAGTTCGGTCCTCGGGTTTGCGATGATCGTGATCCGTGAGGCCATAGCCGGCGTCTCCATGGGCTTTTTCGCAAATATCGCGCAGCATATCCTGTCCTTTGTCGGACAGCGTATCGACCTTGATATGGGCTTCTCCATGGCGACGGAGTACAACGCATCGCTTGCATCGCAGATAACGGTAACAGGTTCGCTTTATACCTATGCCGTAACTTTGATCATTTTTGTTACGAATTTTCATCTGTTCATCGTTCAGGCGATAATCGATTCCTTCGGCGCGATACCCGTCGGGCATGTTGCCGTTGATACAAACATCGTCGAGGTCATGGCGGTCTACATGACGGATTATTTCCTGATAGGGTTCAGGATCGCGCTGCCGATGTACGCGGCAATACTGATCGTTGACACGATACTCGGAATACTTGCAAAGGTCGCGCCGCAGATGAACATGTTTGCGGTGGGCATACAGCTTAAGATCGCTGTGGGGCTCATTGCCCTGTATTTCATGGTGCGGATGCTGCCGGGTGTCGCAAAGATGATCTATGATGAGATGATGAAGCTGTTAAGCATGTCGGCAGTTTATCTTGGGGGCGGCTGAGTTGGTTTTTGAAGCACGAGAAAAAGACATATACCTTTATCCTGAACGGCTGCTTGGGCTCGATCTTCAGTTCTTCGCAGATGGCGAGGGCGGTGAGAAAACAGAAGAGCCTACCACCAAAAAGCTGCAGGATGCCAGAAAGGAAGGGCAGGTCGCAAGAAGCCAGGAGCTTATCACAGCGGGTTCCCTGCTTATCCTTTTTGTTGCTTTAAGGATCTTTTTGACGATCACGATGAATTCCATACTGCAGAGCTTCAGGTATTCCTTTGGGCTGATAAGCACGCTTGCGCCGGAAAATGTCAACGATATCATGATGAGCGGGGTGATGAACGACACCATCCTGAATACCCTTGTCGCAATGCTCCCGTACCTGCTCTCGGCACTTGTCATAGCCATTGTGTTCAACGTTTTCCAGGTCCGCTGGGAACCGACGGCAAAGCCGCTTGCGCCAAAGCTTAACAAATTAAGCCCCATAAGCGGGTTTAAGCGTCTTTTCTCGAAGGACAAGATATTCGATCTTATAAAAGCGATAGCAAAGATCGTTGTTATCGGCATAATCGCCTATACAACGCTTCGCGACCAGTTCGGCATAATCTTTAACCTGCCCGAAACTTCGCTTTTTCAGGGAATTGCCCAGATCGGCGATATCGTTATCGGGCTCGGGCTTAAGATCAGTGCCTTTTACATGGTCCTCGGGCTTGTGGATTACATCTATCAGCGCAGGAAATTCCGCAAAGACATGATGATGACCAAGCAGGAGATCAAGGACGAATACAAGCAGACAGAAGGCGATCCCCAGATAAAGGGGCAGATCAAACAGAAGATGCGTGAGGCTTCAAGGCGAAGGATGATGCAGAGGATACCCGAAGCGGATGTTGTCATCACGAACCCTACGCATTATGCCTGCGCGATCAAATACGACCGTGAAGTCAACCAGGCTCCCGTTCTCGTTGCAAAGGGAGCGGATTATATAGCCGAAAAGATCAAAGAAGTGGCGCGCGAGAATTTTGTGCCCATAGTTGAAAATAAGCCGCTTGCAAGAATGCTTTACGCCAATGTTGAGCTCGAAGAGGAGATACCTCCGGAGCTTTACCAGATGGCTGCGGATGTGCTGGCTTATGTTTACGGATTAAAGACGGGATGATAAATTATCCGCAATAAATTGCTCGCAATAAATTGCTCAGAAAGGAGGGAGTCATGGGACAGAAGCTGTCAAATTACGGTGTCGGTATTTATGTTGTTGCGATCATCTTTTTCCTGATCGTTCCTATACCTGCGGGCATACTTGACTTTCTTGTTGCGATAAACATGTCGCTTGCCATGATAATCCTCTTTACATCGGTTTTGTCAAAGGAAGTCCTCAATATGTCGACTTTCCCCACACTGCTGCTTTTTACGACAGTGTTCCGTATCTCGCTTAACGTTTCGTCAACAAGGCTTATCCTTACATACGGTAATCCCGGTAAGGTCATCATGACCTTCGGTAGTTTCGTCGGCGGAAACAATGCAATAGTCGGTGTTATCATATTCATCGTGCTCGTACTTGTCCAGTTCCTTGTCATCAACAAGGGTTCCGAACGTGTTGCGGAAGTAACGGCGCGTTTCACGCTCGATGCAATGCCCGGTAAACAGATGGCTATCGACGCCGATCTGAATACCGGCGCGATAACGGATGCCGAAGCAAAGGCAAGGCGTGACAAGATACAGGAAGAAGCAACCTTCTTCGGCTCCATGGACGGTGCCACAAAGTACGTAAAAGGTGATGCGATCACCGGTATTATCATCACGCTGATAAACATTGTCGGCGGTGTCGTGATGGGAATGATGCGTGAAAACATGGATGCTATGGAGGCGCTCAACCATTATGCCATAATCACCATTGGTGACGGTCTTGTGAGCCAGATGCCTTCCCTTATGATCTCGCTCGCAACAGGTATCCTTGTTACAAAGGTTTCGAAGGAAGCCGATATCGGCGGCATCCTCATGAGCCAGCTGTTCTCGATGCCTATAGTCATGTATCTTACGGGCGGGACTTTGTTCGTACTTGGCTTTACGCCGCTGCCGTGGTACATTTTCTGCCCGCTGGGTATCATGTTCATAATCATGGGCTTTATGCTCAATCAGCGGCAGAGCGTGGAAAAGGTGGAGAAAGAGGTTACGAAGGAGGAGACGGGCGCGGAAGAGATCAGACGGCCCGAGAATGTTGTGTCGCTGCTCCAGGTTGACCAGATCCTCCTTGAGTTCGGTTACGGAATAATACCCCTTGCGGATGTTAACCAGGGCGGAGACCTTCTTGACCGTGTCGTACTCATAAGACGTCAGATAGCGCTTGAATACGGATGTATCGTGCCCACTATCCGTCTGCGCGACAACATACAGCTTAACCCGAACCAGTACCTGATAAAGATCAAGGATGTTCCCGTTTCTTCGGGTGAGATCCTGTTCGATCACTATATGGCAATGAATCCGGGATATGTAGAGGAAGAGATAACCGGTATCCCTACCGAAGAGCCTACATACCATCTTCCCGCTATCTGGATAACGGAGAGCCAGCGTGAGAGAGCGGAATCCTACGGCTATACGGTAGTCGATCCGCCTTCAATCATAGCAACACACCTTACGGAAGTCATAAGGTCGCATCTTGACGAGCTCTTAACACGCCAGGATGTCCAGAACCTTATCAACAATATCCAGGAGAACAACTCCGCCCTTATCGGCGAGCTTGTTCCGAAACTCCTTGGAGTCGGCGAGATCCAGAAGGTACTGCAGAACCTGCTTCGTGAAGGTATCTCGATAAGGGATCTGACTACTATCTTTGAAACTCTCGCGGATTATGCGCCGACGACGCATGATACGGACGTGCTCACGGAATATGCGAGACAGAGCCAGAAGCGAGCAATAACAAACAAGTATTTCAGCAAAACGGAAACGACGAGTGTTGTGACACTCGATCCGAAGGTCGAGCAGGATATCATGGCTTCCGTAAAGCAGACGGAGCAGGGTGCGTATATCACCCTCGATCCGGAAAAGAGCCAGTCGATCATGCGCTCCGTAAAGGCTGAAACAGACAAGCTTGAAGCCGTAGGGGCAAATCCTATAGTTGTGACTTCGCCTATCGTCAGGATGTACTTCAAGCGTCTTACAAACGATTATTTCAAAGAACTTATTGTCGTCTCATACAACGAAATTGAGTCCGATGTTGAACTTCAATCGGTGGGGATGGTGACATATGCTGATTAAAAAATATAGCGCGCCGACAAAAAACGAAGCGATCATGAAGGCTTACGACGAGCTCGGAAAGGATGCGGTGGTGATGAGCATCCGCACCGTATCCCCAAAGGGGATATTCAAGCTCTTTAAGAAGCCCGTGGTGGAAATATCCGCCGCAGTTGACGATTCGCCCGAAAAAAAGAACACGGCAAACAAGGTGCCCGTTGCTCCTGTGAATGCTTCCCTTACCACTCCTTTGCCGGAGGTAAAAAAGCCGGAGGAAAAGAGTGAAGAGGAGTTACTGAAAGCAAGGCTCAAGAACATTGAGAGCCTTCTTGAAAAGCAGGAAAAGCAGAAGGCCGAGGAAAAAGCAGAAGTGAAGTCGGAGACCGCCAAAGAGACGACGGAAGAAGACAAGAACTTCGAGTATCTTAAGATCATCTATAATACTCTCGTCGATAACGAAGTTGACGAGAAATACGCGAACCAGATAATCTCGGAAGTGGAGCAGACCTTAAAGAAGGATTCACCGCTTCCCCAGATCCTTGCGGCCGTTTATCAAAAGATCATTCTTAAGCTCGGGCCTTCGAGGGGCTTCGATATCCAGCCCGGTGCCACAAAGTTCATCTTCTTCATAGGGCCGACAGGTGTCGGAAAGACCACGACGATCGCGAAGCTTGCTTCCGACCTTGTGCTCAACAAAAAGCTAAAGATAGCGCTCGCAACTTCCGATACATACCGTATCGCGGCAGTAGAGCAGCTTACAAAATATGCAAATATCCTTGGTATCCCGTTAAGGACAGTGATCGAGCTTTCGGATATGGCCGAAGTCCGTGAGCAGTTCCAGGATTTTGACGTTGTCCTTGTCGATACGGCGGGACGTTCCCACAGGAACAGGGAACAGCGCGACGATATCGAAAAGCTTGTCAATTCCATCCCTGAAGAGGAAAGAGAGATATACCTCGTACTGAGCGTTACGACAAAATACAGGGATCTTTTGAAGATCACCGAGGCTTATTCCGAGATATCCAATTACAAGCTCATCTTTACCAAGCTCGATGAGACGGGGACGATAGGAAACATCCTGAATATCAGGATGTTCACGGGCGCGCCGCTTTCTTATTCGACCTTCGGGCAGGCGGTGCCGGATGACATCGCAAAGACGGATGCACAGGCTATTACGAAACAATTGTTAGGAGGGAGCGACTGATGGATCAGGCGGAAAAATTACGAAAATTAGTCCAGCAGAACAATGCGCAGACCTCCAGACCCGTAGCAAGGGTGATCACTGTCACGAGCGGAAAGGGCGGCGTAGGAAAATCGAGCATTGCGGTCAACCTTGCCATTGATTTTGCAAGGCTCGGCAAGAAGGTCATCATCTTTGATGCGGATTTCGGTCTTGCAAACATTGAGATAATGCTGGGGATAAGACCTCCCTACAATCTTGCTGATCTTATGTTCCGCGGCAAAAACCTTGAAGACATAATAGTCGAAGGGCCGGAAGGGATAGGCTTTATCTCGGGCGGATCGGGTATCCAGGAGCTTACGATGCTCTCAAGGGACCAGATCATCTACCTTACGCAGAAGCTGTTCCAGCTCGATAAGCTTGCGGACATTATCATTATCGATACAGGAGCGGGCATTGCGGATTCCGTTATAGAATTCGTTGCGGCAAGCTCCGAGGTGCTCCTTGTGGTGACCCCGGAGCCGACCTCGATAACCGATGCCTATGCATTGCTAAAGACTTTGAACAGAAAATCCGAATTCTCAATAAAGAATTCCAAGATCAGGGTTATCGCGAACAGGATAGCAAGCCCCCAGGAAGGGCCGGAGCTCTTTGAAAAGTTAAGCATCGTGAGTGAGAAATTCCTTGATATCCCGCTTGAATTCTTAGGCTCTATCCCGCAGGATCCGAACTCTTCGAAGTCTATCCTGCAGCAGCAGCCTATCACCGTTAGCTTCCCGGGGTCTGTATCCTCTAAGGCCATTTCGCAGCTTGCGGACAAGATGTGCAACGCCACGCCCGTGGTACAGGAAAAGAAGGGTATGGCACAGTTGTTCTCGAACCTTATCAAGTCGAGACACAGAAAGAACAGGCAGAAAAACTAATGCTCGAAAAGATCATCCGTGAAGGCGACAAAGTCGAATTACGAAAGATCACCGCTGCTGGCAATGACGACAACAGCGGTAAGTATTATGTTTCGAAACTGTGCGAGCTTCTGGATGATAACCGGGTGGGAGTGCTGATGCCGATAGAAAGGGCACAAGTAGTGCCTCTTGAGATAGACGATAAGTACAAGATATATTTTTATACCGACAACGGCCTCTACCAGTGCAAAGCGGTGGTCAGGGAACGGTTTAAGAAGGACAAGCTGTATGTTGCCATATTCAGGTTCATTTCGGCCTTTGAAAAGATACAGCGGCGCCAGTTCTTCCGTATAAGCTGCCTTATAGGGATAAGATACCGGAGTATAGACAGGTTCCCCGAAAAGGAAGGTGATAAGCCGGATTCGGGGCCATGGCAGAATGCTACTGCCATCGATATAAGCGGCGGCGGTATGAGGTTCAATTGTCCCGAGTACAAAGGAAATGACAGTAAATATGAAATTGAATTCGATATTCCGATAGACAATTCAATGGTTCACTATAAAGTGTACGCAAGGATCGTTTATATTTCAGACATGGCAAACCGCTCCGGAATGTACGAATACCGTCTCGAGTTTATGGGGCTCGAACCCAAGAAACGTGAGTCAATAGTACGCTTTGTGTTCGATGAGGAACGCAGGCGGAGGAAAAAAGATATAACATAACTAATTTTACAAAAATTCTGTTCAATAAGGTGAAAATTATGAAAAAAATCTTGATAATTGATGACTCTGCACTTATGAGACGCGTCATGTCTGATATAATAGCGACAGACTCCAGACTGGAGGTTGCCGCTACCGCAACAAACGGGCTGGAGGGACTGGATCAGGTTATTGCCCACCCAAAGGATTTCGATTGCATCATCCTTGACATCAACATGCCCAAGATGAATGGTCTTGAGTTCTTAGAGGCACTCAACAAGAACAGGCTCAAGCAGAAAGTCGTTGTCGTAAGCACTGTTGCAAAGGAGGGGGCGAAAGAGACCATTCGCTGTCTCGAGCTCGGCGCGTTTGACTTCGTCACAAAACCGGACAGCGTTCTCGAAGCTAAGGGCGATACCTTCAAAGCCAAGATACTCCGTACTATCTGTGCAGCATGCGGGATCGAGCTTGCAGCCGATTTCATCGAAGAGACCAAAGCTGCCGGAAAGCCTACGGGGACTGTCTATGGCAAGCTTGAAGGCAATTCGATGTCAATAAGGAGCGGAAAGGCTTTGAGAAGGCCTCATGTTCCCAAGGGACCGAATTCCAAAAAGCTTGTGGCTATTGCAAGTTCTACAGGAGGCCCAAAGGCACTTCAGCAGGTTATACCGAAATTACCGAGAAACCTGAATGCACCCGTTGTCATCGTTCAGCATATGCCGGAAGGCTTTACCGCTTCCCTTGCGCAGCGCCTTGACGAGACGAGCATGGTAAATGTGGTGGAAGCATCGGACGGCAGAGTGCTTGAAAAGGGCAAGGTGTACATCGCAAAAGGCGGTGCGCAGCTCCGCATCGAAAAAGGCGGCGCGGCATTCTTTATCTCCGAGAAACAGGAACCTGCAAGAAACGGCCTTAAACCCTGTGCGGACATTATGTATGAATCTCTTCTCAACTGCGATTTCGACGAGATCACATGCGTAGTCCTTACGGGGATGGGAGCTGACGGAACACTTGGTATCAACCAGCTTAACGAAAAGAAGAACATCTATGTTATCTCACAAACGGAGGCTACAAGCACCGTTTACGGCATGCCGAAGGTTATCGCCGAGGTAGGCCTGTGTGACGAGATCGTTCCGCTTGACAGGGTAGCAGAAACCATCACTAAAATAGTAGGGGTACACTAAAATGGATGTAAGCCAATATCTTGAGATTTTCATCGAAGAAACAAAAGAACACCTTCAGGCTATGAACGACCAGATCCTCATTCTTGAGAAAGAGCCTGACAATGCGGACTGTATCAATGAAATCTTCCGTGCTGCGCACTCCCTTAAGGGTATGGCGGGAACAATGGGATTCAAGAGCATGCAGCATCTTACCCATACCATGGAGGATGTTTTCTCCGAAGTGCGTAACGGCAAGATCAAGGTTACCGCTGAAATGATCGATATCCTGTTCCAGGGTATGGATGAACTTCAGGGCTTCCTTGACAATGTCATCAACACTTCCGATGAAGGAACGCCTTCAAATGAAAAGCTTCCCGATATCTTAGGTGCATTCATTGCCGCAGCAGAGTCGGGAGATGCTCCCGCGCCTGCACCCGCAGAGAAGAAGGAAGAAGCTCCGAAGAAGGGCAAGAAGGGCGGAAAGAAGGCAGCCGCCGCAGCAGCTGCAGAAGAAGCACCCGCTGAGGATACAAAGGAAGAATCCGCAGAGGGACAGCCCAAGTACAAGGAATTAAAGCTTGCAGAGCATGAGCAGAAGGCTGCAGAGAAGGCCGTTTCCGAAGGCAAGAACGTTTTCGGTGCGACGGTACACATCGCAGAGAGCTGCGTTCTCAAGGCTGCAAGGGCATTCCTTGTATTCAAGAACTTAGAGCCCCTCGGTGATGTTATAAAGTCTTCGCCTGACGCGCAGGATATTGAAGACGATAAATTTGACTTTGAATTCTCGATATTGATTATCACATCCGAGAGTCTTGATAAGATAAAAGAAGCGATCATGAATGTTTCCGAGATCGAAAGCTGTGAGATCGGCGAGATCGATGTTCCGAAGACGGAAGGCGCAGGCGAAGAAGCAGAGCATACCGAAGCCGCAAAGGAAAACAAGCCCGCAGCACAGGAAGCAGCTCAGGGTGCTCCCGCAAAGGCCGCACAGAAGCCTGCCGCAGCAAAGCCTGTGGTAAGCCGTTCGGTACGTGTCGATATCGAAAAACTCGACAACCTTATGAACTCCGTATCAGAGCTTATTATCGCAAAGAACGGTCTTGTTTCCATAAGCGCGACAGAATCCAACCTTTCCAACCAGCAGGGCTTCAACGAGCAGATGGAATACCTCGAGAGGATCACTACCGAACTTCACCAGTCGGTAATGAAGGTTCGAATGGTTCCCATCGAGTCCGTTGTAAACAAGTTCCCTCGTATGATCCGCGACCTTTCCAAGAAGCTGGATAAGAAGATGGAACTGTACATGACAGGTGAAGATACAGAGCTCGACCGTACCGTTGTTGACGAGATCGGCGATCCCTTACAGCACCTGCTCCGTAACTCCGCAGACCACGGCCTCGAAAAGAACGAAGACCGTATCGCCGCAGGAAAAGAAGAAGTCGGTTCCATTTTCCTCAACGCTTACCAGGAAGGCAACAATGTTGTCATTGAGGTTCGCGATGACGGTGCCGGCATCAACTTCGAAAAGGTTAAGAAGAAAGCCATCGAAAAAGGCCAGATCACCGAAGAACAGGCTGAAGGCCTTTCCGAGAAGGAAGTCATCGACCTTCTCTTCAAACCCGGCTTCTCAACCGCAGACCAGATCACAGACGTATCCGGCCGCGGCGTAGGCCTTGACGTTGTTAAGACGAAGATCGAAGCCCTCGGCGGTGACATCGAAGCACATTCGAAGCGCGGCGAAGGTTCGCAGTTCATAATCAGACTGCCTCTTACCCTGGCTATCATCCAGGCACTCATGGTCAAGCTCGGCGAAGAGAAATACGCTATTCCGCTTGGCTCGATCGAGACCATCGAAGATATTCCGAGAAAGGATATCATGTTCGTTCAGCAGAAGGAAGTTATCAACCTTCGCGGCAACGTTATCCCGCTTGTTAATCTCGACAACCTTCTTGATGTTCCCAAAGACAGCGGTCCGAGCGAGAGCGTAACTGTGGTAATCGTAAAGAAAGGCAATAAGCTGGCCGGCCTCGTTGTAGATTCCCTGATAGGGCAGCTTGAAATAGTAATCAAGTCCATAGGCAAGTATATCAACAACAGCAAGATGATAAGCGGCGCAACGATCCTCGGCGACGGCGAGATCGCACTTATCCTTGATGTGAACGCATTGCTGTAACAATCGGGACTATCGATACGTTTTCAAATAAACCATAAGGAAATGAGGAAAATTATGAGCGAGACAGTTGCAAACAACATTAATGAAGCTAAACAATACATAGTTGTTAATATCGGCAGCGAGCGTTACGGCATAGACATCCAGTATGTGGACAACATTGTCCGGATGCAGCGTATCACAAGGATTCCCAAGGCACAGGACTATTTCCCCGGTGTTATCAATATCCGTGGTGAGATCATCCCCGTTATGAGCCTTCGTGTCCGTTTCGGCCTTGAACCCGATGTTATCACTTCCGCAACAAGGATCCTTATCATTAAGATCGAGCCCCAGGCTGCCGTTGGCATCATCGTTGATGAAGTAAAGAACGTTGTTTCCATTGACGAAGAGATGATCGACAGGGTGAGCAGCAATACCGATCCCGAAAAGACCCAGTATATGAACGGCGTGGGCAAACATGAGGAAGGCCTTGTAACTCTCCTGAATCTTCAGAATGTCATTGTTGACAAAGATGCACAGGATAAATAATATAATATCTGCAGGATTCTTCTCCCGCTTTAAGGGAGAAGAGTCTTGTTCGTTAAAAACAGTTGACTTTTTGGAGGCAAAATGTCTGATTTAAGATTAGAGGAGATCAATTCCATCCATTTCGATGTTTTGAAAGAGATCGCAAATATCGGCGCCGGAAATGCAACGACAGCACTTTCAAAGCTTCTTGACGCGAAGGTCGATATGCATGTTCCCAACATTGAATTCATGGAATTCAAAGATCTTGCGGAAGCCATAGGCGGAGCCGAGAATGTCGTTGTGGGCATCCTGCTCACGCTTGATACAGGCATCGACGGTATGATGATGTTCATCCTTGAGAGCGATTCTGCCGAGAAGATCGTCAATTCCCTTATGGGAAGGACTTGCGGAAGTCTTGACGAATTCAGCGAGATGGATCTTTCGGCGCTGCAGGAGATCGGCAATATCATCGCAGGGTCGTATCTCTCGGCTATATCAACATTTACAAACATGACCATAACATCAAGTGTGCCGTATCTTTCCATTGACATGGCGGGTGCGATCCTTTCGGTACCGGCTATAGAATTTGGCAAGATAAGCGATAAGGCGCTCATGATCGAATCCGAGTTCGGCGATAAGGACACCATCATCAACGGCTATTTCATCCTTATCCCCACACTTGAAGCATTTGAACTTATATTTTCGTCCCTCGGGCTTATGTGACAGGGCAGACAATAATATGCCGTAAGGCTTTTTAACGGAGATAGTATGGGTACGGTTATAAAAGTAGGAATGGCCGATCTCAATGTCTGCAAAGCACCTGATGCACTTACAACCTTGGGACTCGGTTCGTGCGTCGGGATATGTCTTTGGGACAGTGTGGCCAAGATCGCCGGGATGGCGCATGTGATGCTCCCCGACAGTACACAGATAAGAAATAACGACAATATAGCTAAATTCGCCGATACAGGTATTAAGGAGACACTTGACAGGGTTTTGAAGCTCGGAGCCCAGAAGTCACGGCTTGTGGCAAAGATCGCCGGCGGAGCCCAGATGTTCGCATTCGGCTCCAATAACGACATGCTTCGTGTCGGAGACAGAAATGTTGCAGCTTCAAAGGAAATGCTCAAAAAGCTCGGGATCAGGCTGGTTGCCGAGGATACGGGCTTGAATTTCGGACGGACCATCGTTTTCTATCCGGAAAACGGAAACCTTGTCATCACAGCTGTTGGCAAGCCGTCAAAAACCATCTGAGTGTCAAAAGCCAATCGGAGTTTTTATGAAAAATAAAGTTGCCGCAGGTATAATGCTCCTGGCCGGGAGCGTGGCCGTTTCGGTCTGCCTGCTGAAAAGAGCAAGCCTTGATGCAATGCTTGTTTCCGTATTTCTTTCGATGTTCATCTTCATGATTATCGGCTTCTTCATTCAGTCGATAGTCGATAAGCTGAACAAGGAAGCGGAAGAACGTCTTGCTGCGGAAGCAGAGGAGCGGAAGAAGGAAGAAGCAAGGCTTAAAGCCGAAAAAGAAGAGGCCGAGCGATTAGCCCGGGAAGAAGAGATCGAGGCAAGGAAGCAGAGAGATCTCGAAGAGAGTGAACGGCGCGAAACAGACCGCATAAATGACGTTATCGCCGCAGGTGTCAGCGCCAAGTTCAATTCAAAAGACAGGGCCGAATAAAGACAAAAGGAACATAAACAATGGCTGTTGATCGTCAAAAACTTTGGGAAGATTACGAAAAGAACAGGACCGCAGACTTAAGGGAAAAGCTTATCATCGAGTATGCGAGCCTTGTTAAGGTCGTAGCCGGAAGGCTCAGTATCTACCTCGGATACAATGTTGAATACGAGGATCTTGTAAGCTACGGGACTTTTGGTCTTATCGATGCCATAGACAAATTTGATTTCGATAAGGGCGTTAAGTTTGAAACCTATGCATCTGTGCGTATAAGAGGAGCCATCCTCGACCAGATCCGTAAGATGGACTGGATCCCGAGGACACTTCGTCAGAAGCAGAGGAAGATAGACAATGCCTATAAAAAGATAGAACTTGAGACGGGCCGCCCCGCTACGGATGAAGAGATCGCAAGAGAACTTGAGATATCTCTTGATGAGCTTGACGATTGGCAGGGACAGGCCAAGTCCTCCAATATCATATCTCTTGATGAGTATATGGAACAGGGCGAATCCCGTGTGGACATCCCCAGTTCCGAGGATTATGCCCAGCCTGAGAAGGTAGTGGAACAGGCTGCCTTAAAGCAGATACTTGTAGATGCACTTGAGCTTCTTACAGAGAAGGAAAAGAAGGTAATAGTGCTTTACTATTACGAGGAGCTTACACTCAAGGAGATAAGTGCGATCCTTGAAGTCACGGAATCCCGTGTTTCACAGCTTCATACAAAAGCATTGCAGAAATTACGCGTAAAACTGGGTGGGAACATAGAAATATTTATGCAGATGTGATTTCGGAGGAGATATTGATGGGTGCCAAAAGTGCGTATTGCGGTTTAACAAGTAAGAGTGACGGGCTCTACCTATACCTTGTTCCCGCTGTTGAAAACGGAAAAAAGCTCGAATTCCGTGATGTCGACCTTTATATGAACTATATGAACGTCGATTATGATAAAGTTGCCGTAAATACAGCTATCGGCAGCCTTACCGAGCGTGTTGAGATGAAGGTTGCCGAAGGGAAACTGAAGTTCCCGGAGGATGAATACTGTGTTGTTTCGCTTTCTCCCGACAAGCTGAAAGCGACCTGTATGTTCTGGCCTCCGGCAGACGGCGGCGCGAATCTCACCGTGGATGATATCCTTCAGAAGCTTCGCAACTGCGGTGTGCGTTTCGGTTTCGACATGGTGGAGATCCAGCGTCATACTCTCGAAAAGGACTACTGTGCGGATCTTGTGATGGCTGCCGCAAAGATGCCGCGTGAAGGCAAAGCTGCGGAGATCATATATAATTTCAATACATCCACAAACACCAGACCCCGTGTGAACGAGGACGGTTCCGTGGACTTCCACAATCTTGACAATATCAATCATGTTTCAAAAGGAGAGCTGCTTGCAACGCTGATCCCGGCAGACGACGGCACGAACGGAACGGATGTCTGCGGCGGTATATTGAAACCCCAGAAGGTTGTACACAAACAGCTCAAATACGGCAACAAGATCGATATTAACGACGAAAAGACCCAGATTTTCTCACAGGTTGACGGCCATGTCGTTCTTGTTGAGGACAGAGTCTTTGTATCAGATGTTTATGAGATCCCGGGTGATGTCGGCCCGTCGACCGGCGATGTTGAGTACGAAGGCAGCATTACCGTAAAGGGTAACGTTGTTTCGGGCTATACCGTAAAAGCCAAGGGCGATATCATTGTCGAAGGCGTTGTTGAGGGCGCAAATATCATAGCCGACGGCCAGATAATCCTTAAACGCGGTATCCAGGGCGGAAACAAGGGGATGCTTCAGGCAAACGGCAATATCACTTCGAAATTCATTGAAAGCGCTGAAGTAAACAGCGGCGGTTATGTTCAGACCGAATCCATCATGCACAGCCGTGTCATAGCAAGAAATGATGTGACCGTTGCCGGAAGAAAAGGCTTTATCACAGGCGGATACGTTCATGCGGGCAACTGCATAAGCGCGAAGATAGCGGGAAACGAAATGGAAACAAAGACAGAGCTTGAAGTCGGAAGCGATCCCAAGCTCATGCAGGAGTGCAAGAGTCTTGAGCTTTCGATCCCTCAGATGCAGAAGGAGCACGACAAGCTGACAACGATCCTTACCACCTTTGCAAAGAAGATACAGTCGGGCGAGAAGCTTGACGAGAAGATAATCAATAACGTCAAGCAGCTTAAAGTCCAGTATAACGAGCTTGCCGTCGAGATAAGCGAAAGCAAGAACAGGCTTGAGGCACTGCAGGAGGAGATAGCTACCAACTCGAACACGGGCTGCCTTAAGATCTCCGATGTTATCTATCCGGGATGCAAGGTTTCTATTGGCAGTGCCACCACATATATCAAAACACCTACCCAGCACAGCCGTCTTGTGAGAGATGGCGCTGATGTGCGTGTAGCAGCACTTTAAGGAGAAGCTATGCCGCCTGTAAACCAGATAGATATCGTTACGGCAGCGCCGAAAGCAAATGAAACGGCGCCGATAAAGACGGCCGAATTGCAGAAACCTGTGACAGACAATCTCAACGCTCTCGCACAGGTAGAGAAAAATATTCACGACAGCGCGGAGATCATAATCCGTCCCGATGCCAGCGAGACCCCGGAATTCAAATACGATACCGGGGAGCGTGAGGGCAACGGCGCAATGTATTATGAATCCGACCACGGAAAGCTTGTGAACAAGAAGAAGAAAAAGGTTGAGAAAAAACTTCCGAAAGAAACGGAAGAGGAGAAAAAATTCGGACACGGGTTTGACATCCGCGTCTAAACTGGGGATAAGAACATGAGTCTGTTTGAAATACTGTTATTTATCTTAGGAGCTGCCTTCCTTATCGTAAGCTTCTTTGTCGGGAACAATTCCGGGGAAGAGACTGACGACAGGGAAGCTTTCCTTTTCCCTAAGGAGGAGCTTGACAAGGCAAACAGGGAGATATCGGAGGAGATAAGCAGGACCTCGGAAAATACGCTTATCGATGCCGAGAACAAGCTGAGCAAGATGTCCAACGAGACCATACTTTTTGTTGATGATTTTGCGAAGCAGACTCTGGAGCGCATCCAGCATAATCATGACGAAGTAGTGTTCATGTACAATATGCTCCAGACCAAGGAAGAAGAGCTGAAGACCGCTGAGCGCAATCTTGCCTTTGAAAGTGAAAGGGTCGAGCAGCAGAAGAAAGAGCTTGAAGCGATGTTAAGTCCCCGCGTACCCGAGGAATCCGGCATCGAAATGGCGCGAAGGAAGAGCAGTGCCGAAAAGCAGGCTAAAAAGGCTGCTCAGGAAGTACGTCCCGCAGTCATGGAAAATGAGCCCATTCTTACGGATGCTTCGGAGTTTGCCGGAGACGAGGAAGAGAATACCACACAGAAGATCCTTGCACTTTATAAACAGAACAGGTCTGTCCTTGATATCTCCAAACAGCTTGGGATCGGACAGGGCGAGGTTAAGCTTGTCATAGACCTGTACGGCAGAGGCTGATCTTTGGGGGAAGTGTGAAGATATGAAATTAAAGTATTATTTAAGAGGGATTGGTGCAGGCATTCTCTTTGCAGCGCTGATTTTTTCGTTTGTGGTAATACCCAGAAAAACCAAAATGTCGGACGAAGAAGTGAAGAAACGCGCAGCAGAGCTCGGGATGGTCGAATCGAGGCCGACTCCGACCACGGACCTGAGCAAAGTGAACAATACGCCCACACCAAAGGGGACAGACAAGCCCGCAACGCCTACACCCACGCAGAAGGTATCTCCCACGCCGACACAGGTAGCAGGAAATACCCCGACACCTTCGGAAATCCCGGGGACACCGACTACGCCCCCGGCGATGACGCCGGAAAACACGCCGACACCGACAAAGGCACCGACAGATACCCCGACGCCTACACCTTCGCCGACGAATACACCGACGCCTACAAAAGCACCTACAAATACACCGACACCTTTACCCACCAATACACCTACGCCGACGACAGCGCCTGTAAACACGCCTACGCCGACAAACATTCCGACGCCGACAAATACACCGACACCTACACAGGCTCCCACGCAGGAACCCACGCAGGGGCCTGACCAGCCGGTTATCGCAACAATTACCGTTACACCGGGTATGGCATCACAGATGGTTGCGGTAAGGCTGCAGCAGCTGGGGATCATAAAAGATGCTTTTGATTTCGATCAGTATCTTACCGTGAACGGCTTTGACGGAAGGATCAACGTAGGTACTTATACAGTAAGTTCCGATATGACTTATCTGCAGCTTGCACGCAGGCTTATGAGGATGGAATAGGCCGATGTTTAGACGGAACGGACGTTTATGCTTTGTTTTTCGGGTTTTTTTCAAAAAAAAACTTGCTTTTTGAAGATCGATATGGTAAAGTATTTGAGGCTTGTGCAAAGGCACAGGCCTCAAACTATTCACGGATGTTTATTGTAAGACATGGTGCGGGTTTCCCGTCTGTCTGTTTTATGCATCCGGAAGACAAACCAAATAAACGGAGGAAACAAAATGAGCGTTATTTCAATGAAACAACTGCTTGAAGCAGGTGTTCACTTCGGACACCAGACCAGAAGATGGAACCCCAAGATGGCTCCTTACATCTACACCGAGAGATCCGGCATCTACATCATCGACCTTCAGAAGACCGTAGGCAAGATCGACGAAGCTTACGAAGCTCTTAAGAATGTTGTTGCAGAAGGCGGCACAGTACTTTTCGTTGGTACAAAGAAGCAGGCTCAGGATTCTATCAAGTCCGAAGCAGAGCGCTGCGGTATGTACTATGTAAACGAGAGATGGCTTGGCGGTATGCTTACCAACTTCAAGACCATCCAGTCCCGTATCAAGAGACTTAAAGACATCGAGCGCATGTCCGAGGACGGCACATTTGATGTACTTCCCAAGAAGGAAGTTATCGAGATCAAGAAGGAGTGGGAGAAGCTCGAGAAGAACCTTGGCGGTATCAAGGATATGAAGAAGATCCCCGATGCGATCTTCGTTGTAGATCCCAAGAAGGAAAGGATCTGCGTTCAGGAAGCACAGACACTCGGCATCACACTTTTCGGTATTGCCGATACAAACTGCGATCCCGAGGAACTTGACTATGTGATCCCCGGCAATGATGATGCTATCCGTGCCGTAAAGCTTATCGTAGCAAAGATGGCTGACGCCGTTATCGAAGCTAACCAGGGCGAAAGCTTTGCAGAAGAAGCTCCCGTTGAGGAAGAAGCAGCAGAAGAAGCTCCTGTTGAAGAATAATTGAGAAAATAAAGGAGGATTTATCATGGGCGCAGTTACAGCTGAAATGGTAAAGACATTAAGAGATATGACCGGTGCCGGCATGATGGATTGCAAAAAGGCACTTAACGAAACCAACGGCGATCTGGACGCTGCTGTTGATGTACTCAGAAAGAGCGGAGCAGCCAAGGCTGAGAAGAAAGCAAGCCGTATCGCAGCTGAAGGTCTCTGCCGTGTAGCTCTTGATGGAAACAAGAAGGCAGCCGTTGTTGAGGTTAACTCCGAAACAGACTTCGTTGCCAAAAACGAAACCTTCCAGAACTTTGTAGAAGCAGTTGCAAAGCAGGCTCTTTCCACTTCCGCAGCCGATGCTGAAGCAATGCTTAACGACAAGTGGATCGAGGACGGCTCCAAGACCGTATCCGAAGTACTTATCGAAAAGATCGCTACCATCGGCGAGAAGCTTTCCATCAGAAGATTTGAGAAAGTTGAAGACGATTGCGTAGTTTCCTATATCCACGGCGGCGGAAAGATAGGTGTTCTTGTTGCAGCAAAGTGTGCAGCAGCAAACGATGCCGTAAAGGAAGCTCTTACCAACGTTGCAATGCAGGTTGCGGCAATGAGCCCTCAGTACATTTCCAGAAACGACATTTCCGCTGAGTCTCTTGCAAAAGAAAGGGATATCACCCTTGAGAGCGCTTTGAACGATCCTTTCTCGTTGCCTAAGCCTATCCTTAACAAGCTTATCGAGAAGGCTCTTAACGGTGTATGGAGCGATTCCGACAAGGCAATCTACGAAGAAAAGAAGTCCAACATGAACTATCTTCCCAACTTCCTTTCCGATGAAGCAAAGGCACAGCTTGCACAGCTTGCACTTGCTGACAAGGCTGAGATCTCCGGAGACAAGATCTTCACAGGACTTGTTGAGGGACGTATTTCCAAGCATCTTAAAGAGATCTGCCTCCTTGACCAGGTTTATGTTAAGGCAGAAGACGGCAAGCAGAGCGTAGCAGCATATCTTAAGAGCGTTGATGCTTCCATCGTTATCGATAAGTTCGTTCGTTTCGAAGTAGGCGAAGGAATGGAAAAGAAGAGCGAGAACTTCGCAGAAGAAGTTGCAAAGCAGATGGGTCAGGCCTGACCGGTAATAAAAGACTTAAAGTGTGAAAGGCTTTTGCTTTTCACACTTTTTTTATCAAAAAATCTGCACAAATTATAGCATTTTAAATCCATATTGGGTATAATGAAGAATAAAGATCACTATTGTGATCTTTATTCTTTATTCTTGAATCCATGGTTAAAAAATGAAGAAGATACAGTATATTGCGGTCGGAGCTGCAATGCTCATCCTGCTTTTATTGTATTTTCGTCCGGTCCCGGTTAAAAACGACGAACCCGCCCTTATTAAGGATTCGGTTACAGTCGCAATAGTCCCGTCTGACGAATTTACGATATTATCGGATAATCCGCTGACAGTTAAAAAAGGAAATAGGGCAGAGTTCAGGATCAGTATCAACGAAAACTATTATTGCGTTGATACCGATCTGTATAAGTGTACCGAAGATACTATAATCATCGACAATGCGACTTCGGACAGGAGCTATTACATAAAGACCGCCAAAAAATGCAGGCTTACCATAGAAGAAGCAAAAGGCGGTTCTGTGTATCTTTCGGGAGATGCGCTTTTCTGCGCCGGTGATGCCGCAAAGATAACGCTTTCTCCGGACAGCAATTACATCCTCACCGGTATAAAGATAAATAACGAAGTACATCCTGTTCAAAACGACGGAGTGTTCACCTTTACGGTCCTTGACGACTGTACGGTTCAGGGTGTTTTCACAGGTGTTGAAAAGAACTTTATAATCTGCAAGAAAAACATCGGAAATATCGAGATCAACGGCAATTCCAACGACGGTCATTTCCTTTACGGCGACGAGCTTGTATTATCAGTTGTTGAGTCCGAAGGCATAATCTTTAAAGGATGGTCAAAGGACGCATATCTTAATGATGGCGGGGTCCTTGTCAGCAAAGACACGGAGTATCGTTTCGTTCTGACGGAAGACACTGAGATATTCGCCAATTTTGTAGACACGAATACCTATTCGGCCTTCTTCGTATCGAATCCCTTAACAGGCAAGAAAACCGAATTTGCCAGATTAAGTCCGGAAGAGTACGGATCCCTTCCGATCTATTATGATGTTCCTTTAAGGGACGGCTTTGTGCTTACAGGCTTTAACACAAAACCGGACATGAGCGGCGAGTCCTACGGTGTAGGCTCGATGTTCCGAATGGAACACAGCGATATGGTCTTTTATCCCGAGTGGGTTCAGGCAGCAAGTCCCGACACCCTTAAATACAAAAAGAGCGGAAACGCGATCCTTATAAGCGGTGCGCTTCCAGAAGGCTACAGCAACGGCACGCTCTGCATACCGGATATGATAGACGGCCTGCCGGTCACCGCTATACAGGCCGGCGCGTTTAAAGGCGCAGAAGGTTTAAGAACTGTGATAATCGCACCCGGGATCAATTCCGTCGGGGACGGGGCCTTTGAAAACTGCAAGGACCTTAAGACCGTTTATATACCTGAAACCCTGACATCGCTCGGTGACAACTGTTTCAGGGGATGCAGCGGATTTTCGGACCTGCGCATGCTCCAGTCCTATGACCGGATATACGATCTTGATTATGATTCCGCGCTTGCGGATAAATACATGCGGTTAAAGTGTTCGGAAGGGAAGAGGATAATCCTTGTCGGAGGCTCAAACCTTTGTTTTGGCATTGATTCAGAGATGCTTCTTGAAGCATTCCCGGAATATGATGTTGTCAATTTCAGTACAACTTTCCTTTATGGCCTTTCGCCGCTGCTCGATATTGTAAGCCGTAATGTGCATGAAGGCGATATAGTGGTCATTGCGCCGGAATATTATTACCAGATGTACTGCGCAAAAGAGACACAGTCCTTCCACAACTGGGAATACATAGACTGCAATCCCGATATCTTAAAGGATATCGATATCAGGAACAATCAGGCTGTCTTAAACACCCTGATGATGTATCTATACAACAAGAGGCTGTATTCACCCGGAAAGGTCTATAATTCAAATCCGGCCTATTCAAGGGCAGGGTTCAATGCGTATGGGGATCTTGTTACGAACAGGCGGAACGGTGGTCTTATCGAGCCTCTTATCCCGTTTGTATCTCTTATAACGGACGAAGGTATGAACAAGATCAATGCCGCATGCAGGATGATGACGGAGAAGGGGGCAAAGTGCACGTTCTCGTTTCCTTCCCTGTCTCTCGGCTCCTACAGCAGGGAAGGCGCAAAGTCCGATGCAATGCCTTTTATCAACAGGCTTTCACAGAAGCTTGACAAGGAATGCTGCACTGTGATCTCGGATTTTAAGGACTACCTTTTTGACACGGTTTATTTTTACGATAACTGCTATCACATGACAAGGGATGGTGCAAAGCTCCGTACAGGCAGGCTGATAGAGGACATAATGGCATATCTTTCAAATACCGGTAATTAATATGAGTTTTGTTTCTTTTTACTACATAATATTTCTGTTTACAGCGTTTGCGGTTTACAGGCTCATCCCGAAAACATGGCAGAGGCTCTGGCTTTTTGCCTGCTGTGTTTTCTTTTGCGGATCGGTCCGTCCCTTGCAGACGCTTTTCATGATGGTCTATGTCTGGATCGTATATTTTCTCGGAAAGATACTGGAAAAAAAGAAAACAAAACCGCCGCTCGCAGCCGGTATCGTACTCAGCGTTCTTCTCCTTTTTACCTTCAAATATCTCAACTTTACGCTGTCTGTGTTTAAGGTATCAAGAACGATAAAACTGATCGCACCGATAGGCATCTCGTATATCGTTTTCCAGTGCATCGCGTACCTTACGGAAATATACCGCGGAAAGCTTTTGTCGGCAAATGAGCCGCTAAATGTGTTCCTGTACATCTTTTTCTTCCCGAAGGTAATGTCAGGTCCCATAGAGCCGCCGGACAGGTTCCTGAAAAATATCGCAGAACCTGCGGAAGTCTCCTACAGACAATATCTGACGGCGTTCTCGTATATAATACTCGGATTCGTGAAGAAGATGGTTGTGGCGGATTACCTTGTGACAGGCGTCGATGCAGTCTACGCATCCCTTGGAACAAGCGACAGGACATCCATAATACTCGCGGCTTTCATGTATTCGTTCCAGATATATTTCGATTTTTCGGGGTATTCGGACATCGCTGTAGGGTCCGCGGCGCTTTTCGGGATAAATCTCACAAAGAACTTCAACAAACCGTATCTTGCAACAGGAATACAGGATTTCTGGAGAAGATGGCACATAAGTCTTTCCGACTGGCTGAAAAATTACATCTATATCCCGCTTGGCGGCAACAGAAAAGGCTTTGCGAGAAAGCAGATAAATACGCTGATCACCTTTACGGTGAGCGGCATCTGGCACGGAGCTTCTTTTACCTACGTGATCTGGGGCGTTATGCACGGAGCAATGCAGGTTATAGAGAACATTTTTGAAAGAAACAGCCGCGGAACCGAGAAATGGCCTAAAAAAGTATTTAAGACCGCTGTTACGTTCCTGCTTGTGACCGTTGCCTGGATATTCTTCAGGATCGCTTCCCTTAAGGATATTCCCGTCTGGATAACAAGTGTCGTACACAACACGGCTCCCTTGCGTGATTCGCTTAAGCTCTGCAATCTGAGCGTTTCCACAGGGATCATGATAATACTTGGCTTTGTGTTTACGGAACTTACAGAGAGATTCTGTATAAAACACAGCAGGAAGCTGCATGTTTTCGTATTTGGCATTGCGGACACGGTACTTATCGCGGCCTCGCTCATTTTCTTCCCGGGTGTGAACGCCGCAAGCAACTTTATATATTTTGATTTCTGATCTGAAAGACCGGTATGAAAGAGAAAAAAAGCTTTGTCAATTTCATATTTTTTATAGGCGCGGTACTGCTTTATCTTGCAGTGATACTGTATATCGCATACGGGTATATCTGCAGGATGGACGGAGTGTACGGCGATACCTACTATGCTGCGTTAAAGATCAAATACGACCGCATAGCCTCTGTGGACAAGCCGAAGATAGTTGTTATCGGCGGTTCTTCCGTGGCTTTTGGCATAGACAGCAAGCTGGTTGAGCAGGAGACCGGGATGCCCTGCGTGAATTTCGGACTTTATGCAGCCATCGGAATGAAGCCGATGCTGGATTTTTCAAAGCCATTTATAAAGAATGGAGATATAGTGGTCGTTGCGCCGGAACTCAGTTCGCAGATGTACTCTGGATATACAGGCTACGAATACCTGATGGATTCCATGGAAGAAAGGCCTGATATGGCTTTTTCCCTCGGAAAAGAATACGCAAGGGGGTTTATAGCTATATTGCCGGAATACCTTGCAAAGCGTGCAAAAATAAAGAAGAACGGGCTGGAGCTTTCGGGCATCTACCGTAAGAGTTCCTTTGATGAATACGGGGACATAATCTATCCGCGTGAAGAAAATGTAATGGCGGAAGGCTATCTTGATACCGACATGCCCGACATTTCAGGCGATATCCTGACAGATGAGTTTTTCGGCATGATCAACGGATATACCGAATACTGTCTTTCAAAAGGCGCCGAAGTATATTTCGGATTTCCGCCTGTGAACGGGCTTTCTGCAGGATGGAGCGCTGACGATATAAAGTCCTTTAACGAAAAACTGTCGGAAAGGCTTGACTGTACGGTGCTTTCATCATTAGAGGACCATATCCTTGATGCCGGATATTTTTATGATTCGAATTTTCATACAAACGATCCGGGAACGATATGCAATACAATACTGCTTATCAATGACATCAAGCGTGTAAAGAACGATATGACAAAGGTTTCGGCGACGATTCCGGAGCCTTTGGAGATATTTGCAACGGAGCCTTCGGATATAAAGAGTGATGAGACTTATATTTATTCCCTGTCCGAGAAGGGCATTCTTATAAAGGGGCTTACCGATTCGGGAAAAGAAGTGAAAGAACTTGTAATCCCGGATCAGATAGACGGCTACAGGGTTTACGGCATAGGAAGCGGTGCCTTTGACGGTTCAAAGGCAGTAACGCTTACCATTCCGCAAAGTGTTTCATATATTTCTGCAGGGATACTTAAAGACGCCGGGGATATTTCCTCGATAACGATCCTTGCGGGATCGCTTCCGGAGGTTTCTCTTGAGATGCTTTCAGGTGCGCCCGAAAACATTGAGATCTTTGTAAGAAAAGAGCTTTACGGCAAATATATCACTGATTATTTCTGGGGTGTTTTCTCGGACAAGATCAAAGCACTGGAGACAGAATGATATGCTTCCAAACAATGGAGTGTGAACTGTCTGTTATTTCTTTTCTGTGGGGAATGAACGGGTGTACTTCCGGATTTGGAATATTTGAGCAACCGGATGATTCGTTTAGGAAATATACGAGCGGCCGGGTGCCCTCGTTTTTTCGAACCCAACGTGCTCCGCTACTAAGGTTCTTCCGTCGCTTCGCTTAACGGGCTTTTAGCGTCAAAGACGCACAAGCCCTACTCAGCTCGGAACAACCTAAGTGCTACGCAATGGTTCGAAAAAACGGGGGCACCCGGCCGCTCCTGCATTCAAAAGGCCGGATAAAATCAAGGGTACCCGGCCGCTCCTGCATTCAAAAGGCCGGATAAAATCAAGGGTACCCGGCCGCTAACGCATTCGATAAGCCGGATACATCGGGGTAAATCCGGACCTGTTCATACAACCCTTACCGATACTTCCCCGGAACTTAAGACTTCCATGCTTCCGGTCTCATAACGTACTATAAGATGACAATTCTTGTCGATGCCAAGAGCAACGGCAGGAGTTGTTTTTCCGTTTCTGATAACATTTATCCTTTTCCCGGGGATAAAATTGAGTTCCTTGTATTCATCGATATAACAGCTGTTCTGAATTGGATCCGTAAGGATGGAATGGAATTCTTTAATGAATCCTGCGGCTATCTTTGCTCTTAAACCGTCTTTTGCGTTTGATCCGGTACGTACGACAGCACCTGCCACATCTTTTATCTCGTCGGGAAAGCCGCCTTCAGGCTCATAGACATTTATACCGATCCCGACAACGGAGTATTCAAAATCCTTCGTAACAGGATCTATGCGGCCTTCAGCAAGTATCCCGGCAGCCTTTTTTCCGTCAACATAGATATCGTTTATCCATTTGATCTTTGCAGCAACGCCGCAGGAATCGTGAATGGCCCTGCAGGCAGCAACCGCAGCCGCGGTTGTGAGCTTTTCCGTATCCGAGGTACGGATATTGTCCTTAAGCAGAATGCTGATGTAAACGCCGGTGCCGACAGGTGAGAAGAAAGAACGTCCCATCCTGCCGCGGCCAAGAGTCTGGGAACCGGCTACAGCCACATGAAAATCCGTAAACTTGCCGGCATTTTCCTTCAGATGATCGTTAGTGGAACCGATCTCATCAAAGTACTCAAAAGAAATCTTGCCGGTAAGACCGGCAAGTTCCTTTGAAAGTATTTCTTCATTCAAAACATCATTCTGTAACATGATAAAGATCCTTTTCAGTCACCGTCTATTGCTTCAAGACCGGAGACATTTTTTACTTTTGAAGCCTTGATATTCTTAACAAGCAGTGTAAATACTATGCAGCTTACCAGGAAAAGTACGGATGAATAAACCGGAAGCGCAACCCATGCGCCGGTCATGTTGAACACAAGACCGAGGAGCACCGGAGTGACCGTCTGTGCAGACATGCTCGCAGCATAGTAGAACCCTGTGAAACGGCCGATCTTCTTTGAAGAGCAGAGCTCTACGACCATAGGGAAAGAGCAGTTGTGGACAAGCGCCATTCCGAAGCCTTTAAGAACCCATACGGCATAGAGGAGGACAGGGAAGGAAAATTCCCCGTTTGTTCCGACGGCATTTCCGGTAGGTCTTACAAAGCACATTACGATTATTGCGACAACGGTAAGGGAAAGGCCTGAAGTGATGGTCCACTTTCTGCCGATCCTGTCCGCGATGATGCCTGCGATCGCAAAGCCGAGGACCGATGCAAGGCCGCCGATGATCGTTAAGATCATTGTTGCGCTCGAAGCCGATTTCAGGTAGTAGATAACATAGTTTCCGATATAAGTGCCGATGGCGTTGTCAGCCATGAACCAGAAGAATTCTGCGGCAAGGATGGCAAGGAGCATGCGCTTGTTTGCGTCCGACATAGGCTTGTCGTCATCAATCGGCGTTTCGATCGCAGCAAGGCGTTCGCCTTCCTCCATCTGCTCCTTCATCTCTACAGCAAGTTCGTTCTCGCGGATAGTAAAGAAAAGAACGAGTGCAGAGATCACCATGAGTACGGAAGCGACGATGAACGGGATCTCGATTATCCAGAGTTTTCTTGCGGCATCCTCGGAGTTGATATAATCCGAGAGCTTGAGGAAGATGCCGAGAACCGTTGCGGCAGCACCGCCAAAGTAGCCCATGATGTTGATTATGCCGTTTGCTTTTGCGCGCAAAGGCTTAGGCGTGATGTCGGGCATAAGCGCTACAGCGGGGTTGCGGTACATCATCATGAACATCAGGACGATGGCCATTGTGATAACCATTCCAAAAACGTTGTTGTAGTGGAAGAAAAGCGGGATGAAAGGAAAGGCAACAGCCGCAACGAATGTACCGGTAAGGATATAAGGCATGCGCTTTCCGATAGGGGTCTTCGTCTTATCCGAAAGATTTCCGAAGATGGGGAGAAGGATAAGTGCCGCAAGGTTGTCGCAGGCCATTATTATGCCGACGAGCCACTGCACGTTAAGGAGCTTTGACGGATCACCGGACTTTAAAGCCTGCGATGACTCGCCGTACATCCTTCTTGCGAAAATGTCTGTGAGGAATGTGGGGCACCAGGAATCATAGACCTGCCAGAGCAGGAGAATGCCAAAGAAGGCAAAACCTATAAGAGCGGTGCGTTTGTAATTAAGTTTCATGCTGACCCTCCGTAAAAAAATACTCAAAAGACTTTTATAAAGTCTCAATATAAACCCTCATCTATGATTATAATGATTTTAATTTAACATGTCAAAAAAAAGTGGCATTCTAAAAAAGAAAATGATAAAATAGCTTTTGTAATGTTGCCGGCGTCTGAAAGCAGACCGCTTAAGGCGGGATATTCCTTACGGATATCCGACCGGAACGCCGGCAGGGAGGAAAACATGGTTAAACACGTTATTTTATGGACATTCAAAGACACATACTGCGGAGCGCAGATAGACGAACTGCGCCTTGGCATAAAGGAGGGGCTTGAAGGGCTTCAGGGCAAGATCCCCGGGCTTATTGACATAAAAGTTCAGACAGACGGCATTCTAAACTCGTCGAATGCAGATCTTATGCTTGTTTCTACATTCGTAGATGAGCCTGCTCTCAAAGCTTACCAGAACAATCCGCTGCATGTTGCCGTTGCAAACGAAAAAGTAAGACCCTTCGTTGCAAGCAGAGTATGCATAGATTATGTGATCTGAGTCTGGAGGACGGGATGCAGAGTCTGTTAGATCATTTTCTTAAATATATTTCGGTGTATACAACATCGGACGAAACATCGGGCACACACCCTTCGGCAGAGCGTGAGCTTGTTCTTGCGCGCATGTTAAAACAGGAACTTGAGGAGCTTCGCCTTGAAGACGTTACTCTTTCAGATACGGGTTATGTTTACGGACGCCTTCCTGCGACAAAAGGCCTTGAAGGCAAAAAGAAACTCTGTTTTATCGCACATATGGATACGGCTCCGGATTTTTCCGGGGAAAATGTTAAGCCGCAGATAATCCCGGATTATGACGGGAAAGATGTTGTGTTAAAAGGCACCGGAGATATCCTGAAGGTGGCTGATTTTCCGGAACTCCCCTCGTTAAAGGGACGCACGCTTATAACGACTGACGGTACAACGCTTCTCGGAGCAGACGACAAGGCCGGCATCGCCGTTATAACAGAGGTATTGAGGCAGATTGTCAAAGACAATATCCCTCACGGTGCGATATCCGTTGTATTTACACCGGACGAGGAGATAGGCGAAGGCGCAGACAACTTCGAGCTTGAAAAGGCCGGCGCGGACATTGCCTATACCATCGACGGTGATTATGAAGGCGAAGTTGCCTATGAGAACTTTAACGCCTCTGGCGCAACCTTCACCGTAAACGGCGTGAGCGTTCATCCGGGTTCCGCTAAGGGGATAATGAAAAATGCCGCCCTTATAGCTTCGGAAATAGCAAACATGCTTCCTTTCGATGAAACTCCGGCCCATACCGAAGGCCGTGAAGGCTTTTTCCATCTGACTGATATATCGGGTGATGTTTCGGGCGCAAAGCTCCACTACATCATCAGGGATCATGATGCGGTCAATTTTGAAAGAAGAGTCGAAAAACTTAAGAAAATAGAAGAGGCCGTAAACACAAAATACGGTGCCGGCACCTGTGAGCTTTCCGTAAAAGAATCCTACAGGAACATGCTCGAGATCATCGAGAAGGATTTCTATCCCGTTGAGCTTGCAAAGCAGGCTATAAGAGAAGAGGGGCTCGAACCTGTTTCAAATCCCGTAAGAGGCGGTACGGACGGCGCACGCTTAAGCTTTATGGGGCTTCCGTGCCCTAACCTCGGAGCCGGCGGATACGGTTTCCATGGGCCTTTTGAACATGTGACTCTTGAAGGAATGGAGTCATCCGTAAGGATAGTATTGAATGTGATCAGGCTTGTTGCCTGAAGGATACAGTTTTTTGTCATGGGTATTTTGAGCAGAGAAGTGCTGATCTATTGTGAGGCTGCGCTTGGGTGTCTTATCGCCCTCGTGATAATATTGCATTACCGCAACCGCAGGCTGAACAATAACACTGAAAAGATCATATCGTCCGTGATAGTCTACGCATCCATTATCTACGTTGTCTGTGATATGGGATGCGCTGTTGTTGACTCCGCGGATATAGAATTCCTTGACTTTGCGGTTTATTTCTTCTCGTCATTCGTGTACATAGCAGGCTCCGTTGTAGTTTACGTATGGGTTATCTACGCGGAATTCCTGACCTCAAGGAAGCTCTCCGTGATAAAGGGCAAGTGCCTTCTTGCGGCAGTGCCCCTTGGCATTGATGTGATTCTTGTTTTACTTACGCCGCTAACAGGCCTGTATTACAGGCTTGAAGGAAAGGCAGTCGTAAAAGGGCAGCTTTACCATGTGCATTACATCATCATAATCGCCTACGCGGCCGTGATCTTTACCCGGATGCTTTACCGGATGTACAAGACGGATGCCAACAGCATCGCCCTTAAAGACAGATATTATCATAATGTCCTTTTTTCGATACCGCTGCTTTCGTCGGCATTGATACAGCTTTTCCTGTTCGGACATCCGGCGTATCTCATGGGACTTATGCTCTTTGTGCTCGTAACGCAGCTTTCCTCGACTACAAGGATGGTGACGGCGGATGAGCTTACAGGCATCAACAACCGCAACCAGCTTGTGAAGTTCCTTGAAGGCAAGATGCACAGCTATTCCATGCGGAGCGATAACCAGAACAGCCTTTTCCTGTTCATCATGGATGTTGATAATTTCAAGAAGATCAACGATTCCTACGGGCACATCGAAGGTGACGAGGCGCTGTGCCTTGTCGCTGATACGTTAAAGAAAATGAGCGGCAAATACAATTGTTTCTGTTCAAGATACGGCGGGGATGAATTCGTCATGGTCGTGGAACTGTATGACGCCAACAGCGCAGAGGCCTTTTCAAAGGAACTTAACATCATGCTTGCCGAGAAGAACAACCAGGCGGGAAATGATTACCAGCTGCAGATGAGCATCGGTTATGCGGAATATGACGACACTACCGGTACCATTGCCGATTTTATCGACAGGGCGGACAAGATGCTCTACAGGGTAAAAAAGATCAGAAAAGCCGGAAGATGAGAGGTTTTTGTGAATAACGGAAATGCAGAAAATTCAAAAGAGCTCATTGCTTATGTGGACGGAAGCTTTAATGTTGGCACCGGCCGCTACGGGTTCGGATGTGTGTTCATAGAGCCGGACGGTACCGTAACAGAAAGGCTCGGAAGCAATGTGAACGAGGAATCCGCAAAGCTCAGGAACGTAACGGGAGAGATGCTCGGCTCGATGTATGCCGTTAAATGGGCTATGGCAAGAGGCTTTTCGGGCATCAGGATCTTTTACGATTACACCGGGATAGAATACTGGGTAACCGGGAAATGGAAGTCCAAAAACGAGCTTACAAAGAAGTATTCCGCTTCGATGCGGGAGTGGGGCAAAAGCATTGCGATCTCTTTTGAAAAGGTCGAGGCCCACACCGGCGTCACCTATAACGAGACAGCCGATAAACTGGCCAAAAGAGCGATAGAAGAAGAGCTTCCGATACCGGGTATCAGGGACTGATTTTTTTCTTTACATTTATATTGTTTATGGGTATTATATAACTTAGGGCCGAAAGGCTTATACAAATAAAGCGCGGGAGACCGCAACGGAGGTATTATGAGTTTTTTCAAGGATTTTCAGGACGAAGTGGCTGATGACAATGAATCGGTCAATTCCGAGATCGCACAGGATGCAGCAGAAACAGACGAGCCCGAAGAGGCCGTAAACGCAGAGCTTGTCAGCATGCTCAAGAGCGAAGACATCTTCGAAAAGAAGGCAGATACGCAGCCTGCCCAGACCCCGTCTGAAGAAAAGAAGTTAAGTGACATCGACTTTACCAAAAAAGACAAGGATTCCGTAACCGTCATCACAAAAGGAACAACGATCAACGGAAGCATAATCTCCGACTGTTCCCTTGACGTTATGGGTACGATAAACGGCGACATCGAATGTCTCGGCAAGCTTACTATTTCGGGAACAGTAGTCGGCTCCTCAATGGCATCCGAGATATTTGTCAACACAGAACGCCTTGAAGGCAACTTAAGCAGCGAAGGCACAGTAAAGATCGGCCTCGGAACCGTGGTTGTGGGTGATGTGACCGGTAATTCCGCAGTCATTGCCGGCGCCGTAAAAGGGCAGATCGATATCAACGGTCCTGTTGTTATCGACTCCACCGCCATCATCAAAGGCAACGTAAAGGCAAAATCCATCCAGATGAACAACGGAGCCGTACTTGAAGGCTTCTGCTCGCTCACATCCTACGCTTCGCTCGATATCGACAACGTATTCGAATGATACCGGGGTTTTAGGATAAGGATACAGAGTTTGGAGGATGTCATGAAAAAATATAAACGTATTCTTTTGAAGCTCAGCGGCGAAGCGCTTGCAGGCGATAAAAAGACAGGCTTTGACGAGGCGACCTGCCTTGCGGTCGGAAAACAGGTTAAAAAGCTTACGGATGACGGTGTACAGGTAGCCATAGTTATCGGCGGCGGCAACTTCTGGAGAGGCCGCAGTTCCGAGACTATCGACCGTACAAAGGCCGATCAGATCGGGATGCTCGCAACCGTTATGAACTGCATTTACGTTTCCGATATTTTCAGGTTCCTCGGCATGCAGACGGAGGTGTTCACGGCATTTCAGGTAGGGAGCTTTACGGAGCTCTTCTCAAAGGATAAAGCTGTTGCAGCCCTTAATGCCGGGAAAGTGATATTCCTTGCCGGCGGTACGGGACATCCGTATTTTTCAACGGATACCGCAACCGCACTTCGCGCGATAGAGCTCGAGACAGACATAATCCTTATGGCACGTGCGGTTGACGGTGTTTACGATTCGGATCCGAAGACGAATCCGGATGCAAAGAAATTCGATACCATATCTTACAACGAGGTCCTTGAGAGAAACCTTAAGATACTTGATAAAGCAGCAACCGTACTTTGTATGGAAAACAGGATGCCTCTTCTTGTATTTTCGCTTAACGAAGAAGACAGCATCTACATAAACGCATTCGATCACTGCACCGGAACCGTGGTTACGGTGGACTGATCTTAAAGGGGAGGTATTTATGAACGAGAGAATAACACCTTTTGAAGAAAAAATGAAAAAGACCATTGCAAGTCTTACCGAAGACTTTGCATCTATCCGCGCAGGGCGCGCAAATCCCCACCTTCTTGACAAGCTGAGAGTGGATTATTACGGAACTCCTTCTCCGATCCAGTCGGTAGCTAACGTTTCCGTTCCCGAAGCCCGTATCATCCAGATACAGCCCTGGGAGCCGAAAATGATAAAAGAGATCGAAAAAGCAATCCTTGCATCCGATATCGGCATAACCCCCGGTAACGACGGCAAGATCATCCGCCTTGTATTCCCCGAGCTTACCGAGGAAAGACGTAAGGAGCTTACAAAGGATATCCAGAAGAAGTCCGAAACGGCGCGTGTTGCCATCCGCAATATCCGCAGGGATGCAAACGATAACGTTAAGAAAGCCGAAAAGGCCGGCGAGATCTCCGAAGACGTATTAAAGGAGCTTGAAGGAGATATCCAGAAGCTCACAGACAAATTCGTAGATAACATCGATAAGATGTGCGACGAGAAATGCAAAGAGATCATGACCGTTTAATATTTTATTTAAAGGGACGTAAACCTGCGTCCCTTTAGTTTATCAGGAGCAGTATGACAGAAAAAGAAACAAAGATACCCTCCCACGTCGCCATAATCCTCGACGGAAACGGAAGATGGGCAAGCAGGCGCCATCTGCCTCGCAAGGCGGGACATGCCCAGGGCAGCAAGACAGTCGAAAAGATATGTGAAGACGCCTGGCGCATGGGTATAAAATACCTTACGGTATATGCGTTTTCAACCGAGAACTGGAACAGGCCGGATGACGAGGTGACGGCGCTGATGAACCTGCTCCGTTCCTATATGAAGGACTGCATAAAGATCAGCCGGAAAAATGACATGCGTGTCAGGATCATAGGGGATAAGAGCCGTCTTGACGAAGATATCAGGAAGTCGATAGCGACTCTTGAAGAGGATTCCAAGAACAACAACGGACTGAATTTTCAGGTTGCGATCAATTACGGATCGAGAGACGAGATAGTCCGTGCCGTAAGGAAGATTGCGAAAGAAGTGTCCGCCGGCGATCTGGCCCCTCAGGATATTACGGAAGAGACTGTTGCGGAAAAGCTTGATACCTCCGGCATCCCTGATCCGGACCTTCTTATCCGGACTGCCGGTGAACAGAGGCTGTCAAATTATCTGCTCTGGCAGCTTTCATACGCAGAGCTTTATTTTACGGATGTGCTGTGGCCGGATTTTACTGTTGACGACTTGAAGAAAGCTGTGGAATACTATTCGACCAGAACCAGAAAATACGGAAAGGTAGTGCCTTGAACAAGGTGAAGAAAAATGCTTAAAAAAAGAATAATAACGGCCGGATTTATCGTGCTGTTCACCTTCCTGACCGGATTTTTCGGCGGTCCGTGGCTTTGCTTCGGAATGATGCTGATATCGCTTCAGGCACTGTTTGAGCTTTACAGGGCGAGCGGGATCGAAAAAAGCACCTTTGCGGTCATTTCCTACTTAAATACCGTTGCGATCTATACCTTCATGTTCTTTAACCGTGAACATCTGATGATCTATCTGCTCATGGTGAGCATATTACTCTACATGACGATATATGTATTTAAGTTCCCCAAATACAGGTTCACACAGGTATTTGTCTGCTTTGCGGGTGTGTTCTATATCTCGGTAATGCTGATGTATGTGTATCTCATACGCAGGCTTGACAACGGGATCTATTTCCTGTGGATGATCTATGCGGGGTCATGGGGCTCCGATGTAGGTGCGTTTACCTTTGGAAAGCTCTTTGGCAAACATAAGCTCGTTCCGAACTTAAGTCCCAAGAAAACTGTTGAAGGCGCTGTCGGCGGCATAGTTGCGGCACTGTTTTTCGGTCTTGCCTATGCCTTCATCTTCAGAAACCGTATAGTCATCAACCTGCCTTACCTTACCTGCCCGCTCATTGCGGGACTGAGCTCCCTTGTAGCCCAGGTTGGCGATCTTGCGGCATCCGCGATCAAGAGGCAGTGCGATATCAAGGATTACGGCAAATGCCTGCCGGGACACGGCGGTATACTTGACAGATATGATTCGATCATTTTTGTTGCCCCGCTTGTTTATTTTCTTGATATCATGTTCACACATATTGCAAAATTTTAAGATAAGATATCTGACATAATGAGAAACGTATCGATCCTGGGGTCAACAGGCTCCATAGGGCGTCAGGCCCTTGAAATAGTCAGGAGAAATCCTGACAGGCTGTCCGTGTGCGCACTTGCGGCATCCACCAATATCGTTTTACTTGAGGAGCAGATTCGTGAATTTGCTCCTGCTCTTGTGTGCGTATTTGATGAAAAAAAGGCAAAAGAGCTTGCGGAAAACATAAAGGACCTTAAAACGAAGGTCGTTACCGCCATGGACGGTCTTATTGAGTGCGCCTGCACAGAGCCTGCCGACACAGTCCTTGTTTCGGTTGTCGGTATGATCGGCGTAAGGCCGGTGATAGAAGCCATAAAAGCCGGCAAGGATATAGCCCTTGCAAATAAGGAATCCCTTGTAACCGCAGGGCATATCATCATGCCTCTCGTAAAGGAAAAGGGCGTAAAGCTCCTTCCTGTGGACAGCGAGCATTCAGCGATCTTTCAGTGTCTCAGGGGTGAAGAGTCGTCAAAGATCGAAAAGATACTCCTTACCGCTTCCGGCGGGCCTTTCCGCGGGAAGACCGCAAAAGAGCTTGAAACAATGACGGCTGCCGATGCCTTAAAGCATCCGAACTGGTCAATGGGCAGCAAGATAACCATAGATTCCTCTACTCTTGTTAATAAAGGGCTTGAGGTATGTGAGGTAAAATGGCTTTTTGACGTGGATCCGGATAACATCGAGGTTGTTGTCCAGCCCCAGAGCATACTGCATTCCGCAGTCCAGTTCTCGGACGGCGCGATAATCGGCCAGATGGGGATCCCGGATATGAAGCTGCCGATACAGTTTGCGCTGCTTTATCCCGAAAGATGCGACCTTTCGGACAAGAGGGTGGATCTCTTTGAATTAAAGAGTATTTATTTTGAAAAGCCGGATACCGAAACCTTCCGCGCGCTGCCTCTTGCATACCGTGCCTTAAGACAGGGCGGCAACATGCCGACGGTTTACAATGCGGCAAACGAAGAGGCTGTAGCAGCCTTCCTTAAAGGCGGGATATCTTTCGGCACCATAACGGACTCAATAGAGGATGCCATGTCAAAGATCGGTTTTATTCCGGATCCTTCTCTTGAGGCAATACTTGAAACAGAAAAAGAAACACGGGCTTTTGTCCGGGACAGGAACAGATAGATCATGCTTCACACATTGTTAAACATACTGATCGCGCTTTTGCTCCTCGGAGTGATCGTCGCTTTCCATGAATTCGGCCATTTCATCATCGCAAAGGCCAGAGGGATCACCGTCAGCGAGTTTTCCATAGGCATGGGGCCAAGGCTCATAAGCTTTGTGAAAGGCGGCACCAGGTATTCCCTGAAACTGCTGCCGATAGGCGGCTCCTGTGCCATGGGAGAAGACGATACGGCGCCGTCGGAAGACGAGCACGCTTTCAACAATAAAAATGTCTGGGAGAGGATCGCGGTTATCTTTGCCGGTCCTGTTTTCAACTTTATCCTTGCATTCATCTTTGCTCTCGTTGTGATCGGTATCGTGGGTTATGACCCTGCGTACGTTATGAGCGTAAACATGGGCGAGCCTGCGGAAGAACAGGGCCTTATGCGACTTGACAGGGTCACAAAGATAAACGGGAAAAAGATAAGGCTCGGACGCGAGATCCTGACATATTTCTATTTCCATACCCTTGATGATTCCGAAGTCACCGTCGAATATGTCCGTACTGACGAAAGCGGCAAAGAGACGACAGGTACCGTTACCTATAAGCCAAAGTATGTGAAAAAGTATCTCCTTGGGTTTAACTATACCCCCGGTGAGCAGGGACCCGCAAAGGTAAACGGTATAATCGAAGGCTACCCGATGGAAAAAGCGGGATTAAAGCCCGGCGATATCATAACGGCGCTTAACGGGGATCCGATACAGGACAGCCAGGGGCTTGCTGAATACCTTGCAAGGCATCCGCTTTCGGAACAGGAGATCGATGTTACGTTTTTAAGGGACGGAACCGAAACGACAGTAAAGGTGACTCCAATGTATTCCACGGAAGGGTATTCCCTCGGCTTTGAATACAATACCGGATACAGGGAAAAAACAGGGTTTTTCGGCGTAATAAAATACAGCTTCTTCGAGGTCAAATACTGGATCGAAGCAACTGTCGGAAGCCTTGGCCAGCTGTTTACCGGCAAGCTTTCAACACAGGACATCGGCGGCCCCGTAAGGATAGTAAGCGAGATCGGCAATGTTGTTGACCAGAGCAGGGAGGACGGA